>Ga0194118_10000288_pt1 | contig 92132 bp, 88 predicted proteins | sample TA2MahsurfametaG_2_FD_148662 | JGI IMG/M metagenome (GOLD analysis project Ga0194118, IMG submission 148662) | Freshwater microbial communities from Lake Tanganyika, Tanzania - TA2015013 Mahale N5 surface | ecosystem: Environmental > Aquatic > Freshwater > Lake | place: Tanzania: Lake... | reverse complement strand
GATTTAGAGTCATGACCAAGTTTAGTCTTCGTGCTGTGGATGAAGACGGCACAGTATCAATCAAGCAATTTGAGTCTTACTATCTCTCTGAGGTTGTAGAGAAATGTCAAGATTTTCTTCTGGGTGTTGGGTTCGTGTTTGATGAACTTGTTGTCACTGTTACTGACGACGATGAACCTAAGGTTCTACCGTTGCATGACAAGGTAGTAGAGAAACTCAAGAATAAAGAGTTTCGCTATCGTGCTTCCGATTGATATCATCATTACACCATCACTTGACATAATCTGAGGTGATGGTGTAATATATAAATTGTACCTTATTCAACATAACAATAAAATACATGGGTCGTACTTATCGTCGCAATCCCGATGACTCCTACTCTTACAGGGGTAAATCACTCAGGGAAAAACGTCAGCGTGGAGGAACTCGCAGTAATTGGGATGACTATGATCCCAAAAACAACAAAAAGAAGAAAAAAAACGAATTTCTATTAGATGAACCAACCTATCGAGAGAACTATGATGATTGATCCTAATGAAGAACCTGTCATGATTATTGACGACAGTACAGATGAATTATTCGATGACTATTCAGACGTTGACTTGGATAATGACTCTGTTTTTGAGTATGAGTTTGATGATTTCACATGAAACATGAAGACAATCTTGAAAATCTATAGATTTGCTCTATGTGCAAATCAAAACATTATAGATAGAATGTCAACGTAAATCACAACAGCAATTATGACACAAGATGAATGGAACGAGATGAAAGCATTGAAAGATGCTATTACTCACTATCCAGCAGCAGTTCACCCCGCCAAAATGGAGAGATTTACTGAATTACTTGTGAGATCCCTTGCTGGACGTGGTGATGCACAACCTGTTAGTAACACAAATGAGCGATAATGAAGCATGGCACGAGAAGTACAATCGTGGTTTAGATTTGTTTATTGAGTCTGTATATAAACCAGATAATGAATTGCGACAATGCGCTCATGACCAGAAATGTTATAATGAATTGATGCTAATTAGGGAAGAAGTTTTACAACATCTATTCACACTTAGAAAGTATCAATAACCATTGTGACAGTCATTGAAGTGGCACACACCCCTTGACAGGGGTGTTTTTTCGTCGTATATTACAAGAACATTCAACCTCGTTATGCAACTTCGTCCACATCAACAAGAGGCATTTGATGCCATGCTTGCTAATCAAGTGGGTCAAATCTACTGCCCTACTGGCGGTGGCAAAACTTACATCATGATTGCACACTGTAAGCATCTGCTTGACACTGCAACTACTCCTCAAACTATTGTAGTTGTAGCACCTCGTATTCTGCTTGCTAATCAACTGCAATCCGAGTTTTGTGAGTTCATTATCGGTGCTAGTATTGCTCACGTTCACAGTGGCGAGACTAATCTGTTCCATACTACCAAACCCGACGAGATTGCCTCTGCAGTGACCCTGTGGCGCTGCAATTTCAAGCATACGATTATCTTCACCACATATCATTCCCTGGGTCGTGTAGTCGATTCTGGCATTGATGTAGACTGCATCTATTTTGATGAGGCACACAATGGTTGTGGCAAAGCACACTTCGAGGGCGTATTTGCTACTGCACAGTATATCAAACAGCGTTACTATTTCACTGCAACTCCTCGCATGGGTCGTGGTGTTAGTCTCCAACGTGGTATGAACAACAGCGATGTCTGGGGTGGTGTCCTGTGCAATGTTCCTGCCCCTGTGCTTATTCAGAACGGGAGTATTGTGCCCCCAAAGATTGTTCCCTTTGAGTGTGATGCTGTGCGTACCAAACACAACGCACATTGGGTAGATGCTGATACAGTCAATGACGTATTGACATCTCTCGATGAGGATCATGCTGCAAAGGTTCTTGTTGCTGCACCCAACACTCGTGTGCTGTGGAACATGCTGAGTCAGACAGATTTGCTCGATCAACTCAAAGAACGTGGATACGAGTATATGCATATCACTAGCAAGCATGGTGCTTATGTCAATCAGCAAAAGGTGTCTCGTGAGGTATTCTTTCAGACTCTCGATGCTTGGGGTCGTGATGACAGCAAGAAATTCGTAATTTTCCACTATTCTATCCTCTCTGAGGGTATCAATGTGCCTGGTCTTACACATACTCTACTCCTCCGCAATTTGCCTATCATTGAGATGGCACAAACTATCGGTCGTGTGATTCGTGTGCATCGTGATGATGTTAGTGACATTCAGCAGGGCAAGATTCCCGCAGGTGCTCTATCATTGTACCGCAAACCCTGCGGATTCGTGACTGTGCCACTTCACAAAGCGGGACAAAAGACCGCCGATCGTCTCCAACGTGTTGTAGACTCTATTTTCGTAGAGGGTGTTCCCCCTATTGCCTTCGCCTGATCATCATGCTATCCGCCAATCAATTTCAACAACTGAATACCTACGCCGACATTCTCAATGAGCATGACGATGACTATTACTATGGTAGTGTATTTCAACCGCTGAAGCAACTCAGTAGCAAAAAGAAAGGTAAATACTTTGAGCGTATCTTTGAGGAGTATTGTGTTAGCAAGGGTTATAAAGTAGAGAAACCCAAGAATAGTGATCACGATCGTATTGTTGATGGTGTGAAGGTTGAAATCAAAGGATCATTCATGTGGGATAATGGGACGCATTTTCGTTGGCAACAGATTCGACCCTCACAAGATTATGATGTGATGGTATTCGTTGCCGTGTATCATTCTAGCATTGTGTTTCTCTATGCAGACAAAGATACTGTCAGAAAGCATGTAGAAGTGCAGAATAATAAGGGTGAATGGATTCACAATCAGCATGGTGGTAAGCGTACCAATTCTGGCACATTCTTCATTGATGGTATGCCTGAAGATTTCTACTGGATGAAGGATTATGTCTGATAAGTTTCCATATGAGAGTATGCCATGGCGTCTAGAACATGCAGATGGTCCTAAAGTTGGCAGAGCAAAGGCACCCACTAAAGTATGCTATTTCCATTGCAAAGAGAACGCTCAAAAGTATATCACACGTCATAAGTTGAAGAAGAATACATATGAACTAGTGTGTGCCACTTCTAGAACTGACCACTAACCTGCCACAGGGTGCCAATCCTGGACTATATTACCTAAGTAATCACAACTATCACTCATGACTACTGCTACCTTCGACCAATTTGTTGCTGAGCAAGATGCTCGCAATACTGTGCAACTCAATGTCATCAAATGGACTTGGTTGTTGTGTGATGCTCTGCGTCAGGATTATATTGATTACAGTCTTCGTAATCATTACAAGTCTCTTCAACGTGGGGAAGATACTAACTTTCACGAAGCATGTATTGTTGACTTGAAGAATGGTCATTGTGCTTATGACTTTACTTTTGAGAGTGGTAAAAAATATCATAAAGTTATCATGAGCATTGACAATGGTGGCAGATTTCCCAACTCCCGTAGTGTGCATTGCTTCGTTGATAAAAAGACTGGTGAGGTGTACAAATCTGCATCTTGGAAGTCTCCTGCCAAAGGTGTACGTTTCGACCTGCGTATTCTCAAGCAGCGTGAATGGTTGCTGCAACATGCAGACTGGGCAGGTCATTATCTCTACGCTCGTTGATATATGCCTACTCATCCACTTTTTCCCACTCCATTATACATCAATCCAGAATGTGCTGCTCAGAATCAACTTGATCTGAGCAGTGTCAATCAACGATTGTTGGATCTTGAGTGGGAAAAAGTAAAGAATCCAGATCCAGATTATGTACCACACGGCACAACATCAGTCAACAAAAACATACTGAGTCTACCACAATTTGCTGATGTAGCATCAGCAATCGACAATGAGATGCGTCAGTATGTGTTCAACGATCTTGGTGTTGATTCTCGTGGTGTCACACTTCATTGCAATAGATCCTGGTCAATGTATCATGAACGTGGTGACCATTCTAGACAGCATTGCCACGAGAATTGTCTATGGTCTGGTATATTCTACACACAAGTCCCAGAAAATGCTGGTGGCATCACATTGTTTCAGTACGCATCACATTACACATGGATTCTACCAGCAATCAAACCACGAATCAGGAAATCTACACAGTGGACAGCAAATCAAACTTACATTGATGTGCTACCTGGATGGATCGTAATCTTCCCTGCATTTATACAACATGGCACACCAATGTGTGATAGTAATGATCCTAGATTGAATGTGGTCTTCAATTATACTATGAAAGGGACATTCGGTGACGATTATTATGACTATCAGCAAATCTCATGAGACCTGTGCCAGTTCAACATCCTACACACAATCATTGACAATCCCCCACCACGGTGCTATTCTAAATAGGTAATCAAACAACGCTCATGACTCCCGACACTTATTCTTTCTCTGGTGATGCTGTTACCTTCCTTGGTTTTGTTGGTGTTATTTCGGCATTTATCATTGTTAGCACTGCTTTCCGCAGGTTCTTCAATAGTCCTTACAATGTGCGTTATGTAAAACCTACTGAAACTCAAGAGGAATCCACTGATGAGTAGTCTCAAATCAAGCATCAAGAAACTCAAGCAAGCAATCAAAAAAGGAGAACAAAATCCATTTTTGTATAAACCAAATGAACTATGGTTTATGAAACGCAAACTCCGTGAGATTCGTGATGTTGAAGCACGCTATAATAAAGAACAAAGTAATGGATTTGGTTGATGCAGTGTGCCAGTTGAACAAGTGGCACACTACCCCTTGATTCCTGCCCTGATGCCTGCTATATTACATAGGTAATCAAGGAAATCAAACAAGTGCTCTCCTCCTCTCAATCCAAACCGTTCATTGTGTCTACATTCTCACGCAATGTTTCGGGTGATTTCTTCACATTTTTTGCGGACACTTATGAAGAGGCAGTGCAACTTGCCGAGGACTTCTACTTGAAGACTGGTTACGTTGTGGCAGTTGAGAAGGTGTCCTCTGCAGGCATCGGTCACGCCTGATCCATCCTATACTACATTCATTCACACAAAACACACATGGCAACTCGTTCACGCATTGGTATTCAACTCGCAGACGATTCTGTGCTCTCAGTGTATTGCCACTGGGACGGTTATCCCGAGTACAATGGTGTCAAACTCAAAGAACATTTCAACACTCGTGATAAAGTTGCTGAATTGATTGATGGTGGCGACATTAGTTCTCTGTGGACAAATGCTGGTTTTCAGAATGAAACTCTGCCTGAAACTGGTCCTCTCTACTATTCTGCTCGTGGTGAAGATGTGCCACCTCGTTATGACTGGCGCATCAGCGATTATCTCACAAAAGATGCAGAAGAGTACGCATATCTCTACACTCTTGATGGAGAATGGTTGTGCTATGATACCTGTAACTGGCACGATTCGTATCTCGAAAGTGTAGAGATTCCTGCTGCGCCTGTTGCAGTCGCTGCCTGAAAACATTTCTATTTCTAAACTATCATGAACAACAAAACTAGACACGCCAACATCACTCAAATGGCAGAACATCTCTACCAGCAGATGGTTGACATTGCAGATGATCGTCCGTTTGATTCTATCTCGATCTATGAAGAGTGGGTCGTCGATGGTGTTGATCCTGAAGATGGTGGTTGTCACAACTTTATCTTTCTACCAGATTTGAGCGATGTAAATATCGTTGAGTGTGACAGTTGAACAAGTGGCACAAGGGGGGTTGAAATGCCCTCCGTTTGCTGCCATACTATGATCATGACAAACGAAACCACCATGACCGACTTCCCCACACTGCAGTCCAGCGATGGCACCATGCTCGTCGGATTCTATCCTGTAGAAACTCCCGACGGCAAAATCTCTGAAGAGTGGTGTATGCAAATCCTCTCTTGGAAAGGTGTTGATCAAATCAGCAAGAAGTTTCTCAATCGTGTAGAAAAAGCACTTGCAATTCGTGATCGTCTTGCCCATGATTATGTGGTGACTGGTGACAATCAAGACTATGCAATGTTCGGTAATCCTTTCCACGGTGCAGTTTGATGAAAGACATCAGAATCGAAGTCCAAACTTACGACGGTTGTATCACTATTTGGTATGAGCGTTCCAAACTCAAAAATGCCTGTGATTCTATCCACAATCGTGTATTGAATCAACTTGCTGGGTTGAATCTCAAGCGTGTCGAAGTTTCTGTGATTTGATTATGCAATTCCAAGTTACTGCCATTGAGTTTGATTTTGATGAGGATGATGACTTTCCCGAGCATCAATTCTCTAACATTACCGACGAAACTATCGGTATGATTTGGGAAGCATGTGATGAAGATGATCTAGTCGAAGAGATCACATGTGCAACTGGTTGGTGCATCAAATCCATCGACTATCGTATCATTCTGAACTGATGCAATACCAAATCGCCTACATTGAGTTCGACTTCGACGGTGAAGATGAGATGGATGCTTATGACAAAGATCGTCTAACTTCTGAAATGATTGGTCAAATCTGGGAGGCAGATGATGAAGATGATCTCATTGAAGAGATCACATGTGCTACAGGATGGTGTATCAAATCCATCGACTATCGTATCATTCTGAACTGATTCTTTACACTCAAACACTGAAACATCATGAACCGCACTGAACTTCTCGAAGCATACATTGATCGCATCCTTGACAACATGTCCACCAAAGATTTGATGCGTATTGTAGGTGATCAACTCGAAGAAAGTTTCTCCATTCTATCTGATGAGGAACTGATTGCAGAAGTTGAAGAATACTATCCTGAACTGCTGGAAGACTGAACCTCACCATGAAATCCACACACATTACTTACATCTTCCTTGCGTTCATTGCTATACTTGGTTGGAACGCATTTCTCATTCAACGTGATGACAAACTGTTCAAGGCATACTATCACGAAACTGCCAAAGAGCAGTATTGTGCATCTCTCAAAGTATGGCACCCTGATTGTAAAATTGAGTGATGCCGTGTGCCAGTCCACAAACTGTCACAACCCCTCTTGATTTCCGCGCCATTCCGTGCCATACTATCAGTATGAAAAACAACAACACCACTTCCACTCTGTTCCAAACTGGCAACGACCTCTCTGAGGATCTCATTTCTGTCTTTCGTGCTCTGAAGTCTGACACGTTCGATGTCTATCAGATGACTGAAGATCCTGATTGCACGATTGTTCACTCCTGCAAGCGTGGACCTTCCGAGTTGATTGAGTCTGACCCGATTCAAGGTAATACCTATCGCGCAGGTGTTGCTTACGATGTGTTCAACGTCTGGGTCACCATTCAGTCTGCTGTGCCTGGCAAGACGCCTGGTCTGAAGAAGTGCATCGCTGAAGATGTTCGCTCCTTCGATGATGCTTGGCAAATTGCGTCTGAGTACATTCAGGACGTGCAATTCGACGAGAACTACATTCTCGAAAACGACTACGATGACAACTTCTAAGATGAAAACACTTTCGATTGTTTTTCTCATTTTCTTTCTGCTATTTCCCTCTGTACGGTATAGCACTGGTTCACTGATTTCATCGTTTGGTTCACTCATTCAATCCACTGCTGACTGACTCTCTCATGACACGCGAACAACGTCAAAAAAACTACTATCGCCAACAATCTCACTGGATTCGTGATAGTTTCACTTACATCAAAGATTCTCGCTGTATCGAAGAATCTTTCACTCCTGATGAATACTTAGACTATCTGGATCGCAAACTCTATCGCCAATCAAATCACGCCTAAAATGTCCCTAGAACGCCCCGCAATCACCTCTCTACCACATACACCACCTGCGGGGTATTTCTATACCATTGGAGACCATTCACCGAGGTTCTGGAGAGTTGATCTCGTGCATCCTCCAATATACTCTTACACAGATAAAGTTGTTTTCACTATCTGGGGTTTTCTATCCAAAAAAACATTACAAATCCATGCTCCTGTAAATAGTAAAACACCAGGCAAAATCATCCCTTCCGAACTTACAACTCCATGGTCAGCAATGTTCCCCCCAAAAGTGTCACCTCTGGTCAAATTGTTTTCATAGTTGGTGATCACGTTGTGTGGAGACATATTGATGGTCATGTCTATTTTGTCGATGATGATTACATAACTATTTGTGTCAAAGGTTCTCAGTGTTGTGTACTTTGCTATCGTGAGAATTGGAAAGAGGTTGTACATCAGGAACGCAAATAAGATGAACTCTAAAACTACTCTTCAAGAAGAATTGTCCTACATTGCTATCACCTTCAGAGAGACAGTTAGTATAGTTTTCCACAGGTTTTTCCACAGGGTAGATGATAGATTGTGGAAAACGCGGTATTATTTCGAAATGTTGAAAAAAATGTGGTTGTGAGAGAATGATCGAGGAAATGTGCGAGTGAATAGCAACCTTAGCACGTTCGTCATCGATTTGTCAATCCCCCACAGATTAGCACTCCGAATACCTCACAAACCCATCAGAAATGCTCATGAATCGCATCATCCACTTGACAAACATTCAGAGGTCCTCTATACTAACACTGTAAGGGTTCAGAAATACCTAACCCTCGATGTGCCAGTCAGACAAGTGTCACAACCCCTCTTGATTTCCCTCTGAATCCCTGCCATACTACAAGAGTCAACCAAACAACCCCTCTCATGCGTAAGATCGAACGACTGATGAATGATGCTATCACTGCTGGCAAAGATTTCAAGTCTGGCAACACTCAAGTTGTGACGATTGAGGACGTTTCGTTTGTCTATCTGCATGGCAATCACATCGCCTCTGTAGGTAACGACTTCCTGCAACTGTTCTCTGGTGGATGGCAATCTGTGACCACAAAGTCTCGTTTGAATGCTATTCTTGTCGCCCATGGTTTGCCTGGTGAGAAAATCTTCCAGAAAAACTTCCAGTGGTTTGTTTCACAGCGAGGCGGTCCTATTCCTTTCTTCTCAGGTATGCGTCTCGCCTGATAGTTTTCCACAATTTCCACAACTCACTCACACACACATTCACTATCACTACTATGCTGAATCTGAACACCCCACGTACACTCACCCAGTTGCGTTATGCCAAAGACGGTAATGCTCTGCTACGTGTACTTTCACAGTTCGATGTCACTGAAACTCCCTCACAAAAACTCCCCTCACCTGGGAAAATCCTTGTGGGTTATGGACAGGACTTGACAGAAGTTGTTTTTTGAAGTATACTAACTACTACCAATGATTTACACTATGAAAATCGAAGATGATTACAAACAGTACGAAGATCGTGTCGAGGAAGATGAGTGGATCTCTACCATCTTAGGCGCTCCCGATGATGTACTGGATGACCTGCGAGAGGTATACATGGACGAGTATGTGTGACCTCTGAGTATACCTAACTAGCGCCAAAACCCAGTGGTGGCGGGCGTTTTCGGGGTCGGGGGCGGCCGTATATAAAGAAAAGGGTCCTATCTAATCTATAAAAGTATCCAATCGACAGTGTGGTACTTGCCTATATAAAAAAAATCTCCCAGAAAAAATCGCCCCGTAGAGGTTTTCATGGTCAGTCCTTTATACACTCAAGAACTAAGAACCCGCATCTTAGAAACTCTCATTCAGTACGAAGGATTGCTTGACACTCGGATGTATGGATGTGCAGATTATCTCGCAACTGCTGGATTGGTATCTGACACTTCTCATATGATCCAAGGGTGGAATACTTGGAAGACTGAGCACACATCAGATGGATACCACGTCAAGCTGTAAAGATATGAAAAGATTTACCGTTAGCCTTCAAGAAGATGAATATGGAGATCTCATTCTACCAATTCCAGAAGAAGTTATCGATGACCTCGGATGGGAACTTGGGGATGAACTTCAATACATTGTAGATGGTGATACATTTCTTCTGAAAAAATATGAAGAATAATTCAAATACTCCCCCCAGCGCGAATTCCAGATTATGACTAACCCTGACGACAATCCTAACACGAAACTGAGAGAACTACTGCGATATACTTCTAACAACGAAAATGAGTATGCCCACCGCGTTTCCTCTGAAGCAATACAAACAATTATCAAAAGAGTGGTCGAGTTGGAAGAGAAAGTCAATGCGTTATCAAAGTGGTTAGATACGATTCATATTGCCCTTGTCTATAAGCCAGAGGGTGCAGAGAAGCATCTAAATATGGTAGAGAATTATAATGAAATTTATAGTCGTCTACGGAAATTAGAACATGAGCGGTTGTAATACTGATGGGTCTCCGAAAGAGCAACAAGGATTCGGGCTTCCTACATTCAATAATAGTCATTGTGGCAACTGGATGCCAGATAGTGGTAAAGGAGTCAAGGTCACATCATGGCATTATCCAGCACGTAATACCGACTTACATTGGCCTGGCGTAGAACGTGATCGAATCATGTACGGATCGGTCATCATGTCGATTGGTGGTCCCACCACTGGGGGGAACCAAGCTTCGCTACCTCTTTCGACGTGTGGTAAAGAAAAAAGACTTGAAGGAAGCCAGTCGTCGGGCTTCGGCCGATCCAGCAGCAACACCCAAACCACTACAATGTATCGTGTATGGAATACAGTTCCTGCAAAACTTTCTTTTTTCCCGATTGATAGTGATCAGTGGTTTGCATATTTGTATGATACCTCAACTTATTTTGTTGCTGACAGTGCTTGCACCAAACATCTGACATATCAAATTCGAACAACATCGCAAGGCACTGGTACTGGCACTGGTACTGGTACTGGTACTGGCGGCGGTGGTGGTCTTGGGGGTGGCGGCCAGCAGCAGGTAGCATTTAGTACAAGGACTGAATGTGTACATTGTGGAGGGTCCGTCACTCCAACATCCACCAGCATATCGTATACTACTCCAGACGGTGATCTTACTGGAATTCCTGAGCGTCCATTCCCAACGATCTATACTGCTAGCAGTGCAGTCAAAAGAATTGCATTCAAATATAATAATGCAACAACTCAACTTACAAATAGTGTAACATCATTATCATTGCAAGTAGGTTCCACAACAACACCTGCCTGGGCAGAGAACGCTGGCGTAAATACCTCTACATCAACCGTCAATAATTGGAGACAAAATGAATATGATGTTGATGTCTTCAAAGAATTTGGATCTCCGTCTTTTGCCAATAAAGGTCTGATTATAACAGTAAGATTTACTCCAATTATTTTATCCCAAGTCAATGGAGTTTATACATTTGGTGGAACGACAATATCAATCGTTGGAGTTTCATCTGGTGGATCTGGATACGCAGTCAATAATAGTTTCAATTTATCTTATACTCATACTCACACCAACAATACTACGAGTGTAATCAATTTTACTGTGGTTATCACTGCTGTCGGAAGTGTTTCTGTGAGTTCTGGTACTGGAGCAACTAAAATTTCTAAAGGTGAATCTCTAAATGGATGGACAGTTGCTAAAGTTATGCACACTGACATCAAGAATTTTCCTTGGCATGTTCTAGAACTGTCTGGAAATGGTAGTAATTTTACAAAAGACACCAACTACACCACAAGTGGAGGAAAAAGTATCAATGTTTGTGCTGGAAAAGGTATTCCAGACCGTGCAATGATCGTAGGAATGTACGAATTCAGGCAAAAAGAGATACAATTTGAAATTCTAAATCTCAAAAAGGATGTTCCACACGCATTTGACGATATAAAACAACCAGAAGTTACAGTTACAGTGACCAATGGTGTTGTTACTGGTGCTACAATTGTAAGTGGAGGTAGTGGATTTGATAAATTGCCGTATCCTGCAACGATCGTTATTGGAATTCCACCAACAACCACGGGAAAACAAGCAGAAGTTGAAGGAAAATTCACTAATGGAGTGCTTACTTCAGTAAAAATTATCAATGGCGGCAGTGGATATTCGACATCAGCACCGCCAGGGATAAAAGTTCCGTATATGTTCAAGAATAGAACGGATACTGTGTTCGAAGGACTCGATCCAAACACGGTATCTGCGTTCAAAGACAAGGTTGCTTCCTATCAAGGTGAACTTGGTAAGTTTACTGGCGTAAAAAAGACACCAAAACCATCACAAAACACAAGTTTTCCTGATGTTGAGCAATTTGGACCAGAAAATAAGACATATAATAAAATGCCAGATCACTTTTTGCTCAAATTTTCACGTTCAAAGACTTATACAGACCCAAAAAGTGGACAAACTGTCAAAAAAACATCTGATGAATGGGGAGAAAAGGTATTTGTTACTATTGAAGATGCTAAACTGAAGGCAGATGAACTCAAATCTGAGGGTTATGAAGTCTCTATTGAGAAAAAAGTAGGAGTTAGCTTCACAACTTATGCAAAAGAGGCAGAAAAAGAGTATGAGAAGTATGCAAAAGAGACAACAAGCGCAGGAAAAAACGCTGGTTTGACTGCACCTGCAACAACTGAAGAAGAATATAAGGCAATTCTTGGTGCTGGATCACAACCAGTCCAAAATATTACTCCTCTAAGCATTGTTGAAGACTTCGACTACGATTCAAAAACAAAAGTTACCTATACTCTTGCCCAAGATAAATTTGATAAGGCAGATATTGACAAATTACCCATCCAACCACCAGTAAAAAGTGATCAATACTATACAAACCTTGATAAAACGTTAGGAAAGGTGGCAGCACCCACTCAAACTGGCAAAGTAAATAAGGATTTATACTCAGATGAACCAACTAGCGTCATAAAAAAAGAAACATCTACCGAAATTAGTACTATTACTAAGGCTGGCACACAACTGAGTTACACTAAACAGTTTGGTGCTGACTATGATACTAAAGATAAAAATTTCGATCAAATGATCGATGACATTACATACAAACCAGATCAGCATAAGTACACAAATCCTTATGATCTTCCAAAAGTTATTACGGTCAAAGCTTCATTTTCAAAATTACCTTGTGCAAGTCGTTATAGAAAATATTTTATTATTCAATATGTTCCTGATAAAAGAGAAAATAGTTACATAACAGTAAATTTAGCTGTAACTTCAGCAAATACAAACAACTGTAACAATGTTTGCTCACCATGCCCAATTATTCCTAACCCTCCTAGTTTTGGGGCAGGAACTAATCAGACTCAGGGCACAGGTGCTAACGCCACCACCTTCAATACCGCTGAAACACTAATCGGATGTTCAATCCAAGCTCTGGGTCCAACTACTTTTAGTGTCTCTGGCACAATAGATATATATAATAACCTCACAGCAACTACACAGGTCTTTGCTTCTGCAGTTTCTGCTTGGGGTAACCCATTTGAGTCGGAGTGTCCATAAATGCCAGGTCCAGGTTGCGCCCTTTTCAAAGGAGTCTGTAGCGGTCACGGGAAGTGTGTTCCAGGTATCATTCATGCTACTATCCAATGTATCCCGAGTGGAGGCAGCTGTGCCACTGCACCAAAGAAAACTGTAGCAGCAATGGATGCTTATACTCAATGGCCACCTGCTCCCCTAGTACCGAAGACAGTTGGATTTTGTGTAACAGTAAAAGTTGAGAAATTGATTCCAATTGTAAATGGTGATATACTACAAGAGCACAAGTCACCTTGTATGAACAAGATCATAACATCTCCTTGCCCAAAAGCACAGAATAGTCCAGTTCCAATCATGTGTAATGCGACAGTATTTACATGTGCAGATGATGCAGGTGGTGTTGGACACCAAAGAATTGCAGTGGCAACTAGTAAAACAGTATTTTTTGAAAAAAAGAATGCATGTAGAATAGGAGATGGATTTGCTATCCCATGCAAGAGCAAAATTCCAACAGGAGCAAAAACAGTACTTATAGGTCCCTAAATTATGGCAGTAAAATCTAAAATTGGTCTAGTCAAAACAAATTACACTCCTGGTAAACCAAAGTGTACTCGTCAAGGAAGATCCCAAAATACAAATCTTGCGGCAACAGCTCGCAATGGACGTAAAAAACGTTATAGGGGTCAAGGAAAATGAAAAAAAACCAATAAATATATTAGGGATAGCAACCCCTCTAAAAGTTCTGGAAACAGACACTTCTAGAAACTCTCATGGCTATCTCTCCTATCCCTGATAATGTACCAACTATGATGGAACGTGATTTTGGCACAGTAGTGCTAATCACTGATCCAGTTTCTGACAAATATCTGGCAAGAATTCAAAAAAATGATCCACCAAAGGATCGTTATTCTCGTCATTGTGGTGGAAAAGGTGGTTTTGACGATTTTGTTGAACGCTGGCACGAATAATGGCAAGTTTCTATTACGGAGAACCTACAAAAATTATAACTGGGAAGGAGGTAGTCCCTCTCAGCAAGAGTTTTCGTGATATTGACATTGCCTTTACACCTCATCCATCTACTGAAGATGTTTCAAGTAAATATAATGATCAAGCAATCAAGCAATCGCTAAAAAACTTGATCATGACCACTCCAGGGGAAAGATTTTATGAACCTGATTATGGTTGCCAAGTTAGTCGATTGTTATTTGAACCACTAGATGCATTTTTGTCAGATCAAGTGAAAAATGAAATACTAAATACAGTTGAACGTTTTGATCCGAGAGTATTACTTATTGACGTAACCGTAACTCCAGAATATGACCAATATTTCTTGTTCGTTGAAATAGTCTATAGAATTGTAGGACAAGCACTAACCCAAGAGTTGAATTTCATTCTAGAAACACCAGTCCAAGCATAATGCAACCTACTAACCTAACATCTATCAATTTTGATGATATCAAATCATCAATCAAATCATATCTAAGAACTCGGACTGAGTTTACAGATTATGATTTTGATGGGTCTGCATTATCCTATCTAATTGATATTCTTGCATATAATACTTATTATTCAGCATTCACTGCAAACATGCTGATCAATGAGTCATTTATACACAGTGCCACTATGAGGAGCAATATTGCTGCCATAGCAAAAATGCTGAACTATGTTCCTAAATCTAGGACTAGTGCAAAAGTGTGCATAAAACTTACAATACCAAAAGCAACACTCTGCCCTGATACTACATACCCTCTTTCTGTAACTCTTGATAGAGGACCAGTTTTAGCAGCAAAAAGTTTCGTATTCAATACCCTTACAGAAAGAACAGTACAAGTGGATAGTCTGGGGGTAGCAGTTTTTGATAAAATGCTTCTTTATGAAGGAACTCTTGTTGATTTTGAATATACTGTAGATACATTTCGTAGACAAAGGTTTGTTATTCCAAACAGTGATGTAGATATTGATACGTTACAAGTATTTGTAAAACCTAATGCTCAATCTACTAGCATTGACTCATACATCGAATCGACAAATATTACAGATGTTGACTCAACATCAAGAATTTATCACATCAATGAGGGTCCAGACCTTAGATATGAAATATTCTTTGGTGACGGTACAATTGGTAGAAAATTGAAAGATGGTGAAATTATTATTCTACGTTATGCTGTCAGCAGTGGAGAGGCTGCAAATGATGTTCTAAATGCAACTTACGTTGGAAGATTGGTGGATAGTTGTGGTCATGAATATGATGCAGACGAAATAGATATTGAAATTCTTGGTAAATCTCAAGAAGGGTCTGAAAGAGAGAGCGTAGAATCTATCAAATACAATGCACCTAGATTTTTTGCTGCTCAAAATAGAGCAGTAACTACAACTGACTATGAGACTTTGGTTAGAAAAGTCTATCCAAACACTACAGCTGCAGTTGCTTATGGTGGCGAAAATCTAAAACCAGCAGTTTATGGTAAAGTCTTTATTTCGTTAGCAACTGTTTCTGGGCAAAAATTGAATGATACAATAAAAGATGAAATCTCTAAGGGTATGCAAAAGTATACTGTAGGTGCCCTAGAAGTTGTTGTCAAAGATCCAATATATCTTTATATTATTGCGAGAATTTTTGTAACATTTGATCAAAATAAAACTTCCCTAACAAATGCTCAAATTCAAAATAAAGCAATTGAAGCTGCAGAGCAATTTGCAAAACAATCTAACCTGAATAATTTTTCAGGTATATTTTCTACAACAAAACTAATCAAAGCTGTTAGTTTGGCAGATCCCTCTATCGATGGCGTATCAACACAAACTTTACTTCTAAAGTATATTGAAACTAATCCAAATATAGTAGATTCGCACCAAGTTTTGTTTGGTACAGAACTACTTGATAGTGCTCCATCTCAGAAAAATGTAGCATGTGATAAAGAAGGCGTTATACAAGGTGGACCGCTGTATGTCGATAGTGATCCAGACAAGCCTCTGTTTTTTACAGATGATGGAAAAGGAAAGATCTATCTTTATTATGACGATGGTGGCAATAAAGTAGTTGTTGAACCAAACTTTGGCACTGTAAACTACAAAACAGGCGAAGTGAATGTCGGACCAGTAAATATCGTAGGCGATGGTAATAACGTTCCACAGTTGCTCGACCCCGACGCCGATACTGAGGGTCTAACTACGATCCCAGGACCAGGCGCTGATGGTGGGGGTGTTGGTGATGGCGGCGGCGGTGGAGAAGGCGCTGGTGGCGATGATACTGGCACTGGAGGAGGCGGCGGCGGTGGCAGCAACAACTTCGGAATTGGATCTAATCCACTGTCTATACCTGTTGTTGCAATTCCTGCCAACTCCAGCACTATTCTGCCAACCACTCCAGGAACTATTATGGCATTTCCAACGGTTGATATTACTGTTGCACCTATAACTGCTACACCACCTCCAACCATTCCACTAAATAATATCAATCCAGGACAGTTTATTACTCCTCCACCTGTTGTCATAATTCCTCCAAAGACAGCAGACTTCATAACCCCTGGCGTCGATATCAAAGGTTGCTTCTAAATTTTCTTGATAAAATGACACAAAAAATACAAGTCAATAAAGTATCTCGTGCCATTCGTGAGCAAGTTCCCGAATTTATCGATCGGGAGGATCCGCAGTTTGTAAAATTTCTTGAACTCTACTATAAATCTCAAGAAAAAACTGGTCTAAGTTATAATATTCTCAATAATCTTAGCAACTACCTAAACATTGATGAATATGATCTTCGTCTAATAGACTCTGGTTCCTACCTCCTAGAAGATGTTGCAGTCGATGACACTACAATTGTAGTTGAGGACGTATATGGATTTGTAGAAGAAAACGGAACAATCAAAATTGATGATGAAATTATTTTTTATGAGAAAGCAACCAAATCTCCAAACGTAGCAATTACTGATGGTATTTCATATTCAGCGTTTGTTGATAGATGGGTAGAACTTCAAAATCCTTATTTCCAATTTGATTCAAATACTGTCCAATTTGCTTTGAAATCAGGAGATCAACCAATCACTCCACCAGGAGCAAATTGGTTGATTGTGAAGGAATATGATACAATTTTGATTCCTGGTGTTGATTATGAAGTAAGTGCAAACTTTATCAATTTTACGCAAGCACCAAGAACTCGAAACAACTCTGATACTGTTGGTAGTACTTCTATTTTTTATCTAAAGGGATTCAATCAAAATCCCATTAGAATATTGGATTCGATTGCATCACAGTTTGATGGTAATAAGAAACTTTTTGATCTAAAGTTGAGCAACGTTGCTTATACACCAGTTATTACAGAATATACACTTCTTACAATTTCAGATAAACTTCTTATTCCGAATGTTGATTACAGCATTTACGGTAGTACTTTGATTCTAAAAACTGCTCCACCACAATACGCAACGTGTAATATTAGATCAATTGAAGCTCCAATTCCTTCATTTGGATCTGGAGCTACAGCTGTGCCCCAAATTGACAATGGACAACTTGTAAAAATTCTTCCAAAAACATATGGTACTGGATATGTAACTACAAATCCACCAAAAGTTTCGATTTCTTCAGGTGGCGGTAAAAATGCAACTGCAGTTGCATTGGTAAGTGGCGTTAGTAAAATGCGTCTACTTTCTGCTGGTCGAGGATATTCAACAACAAACCCACCAATTGTAGAAATAGAAAGTCCTGGAAATGGTGGAACAACTCCTGTAATTACTGCAAATGTTGAAAATGGAACTGTAACTTCTCTACAACTAGTATCTTCGGGTTCGAATTATAACTTTACTCCTCGGGTTTCATTCAAAGATCCTGGCGGTGCTGAAATAGGAAACCCACTCATTTCCAATGGATCACTTGTATCTGGATCTATTTCTGTTATAAACAGCGGAATTGGATATTCTACACCACCTGTAGTTTATATTGATCCTCCAAATCTATCAACTGGTATTCAAGCGGTTGCAACTACTACTATCGTAGGCGGAAAAGTTACAGCAATTACTATTACAAATCTTGGAACTGGATATACTAGTGTGCCTAGAGTATCAATTATTGATCCAACAACTGCTAAAGTTCTTGAAGTGCAGGTTGATCCGCAAGGTCGTGTTATTGAAATTGATCTTTTGAGCGGTGGCACAGGATTTACTGATATCCCATCAATCTATATTATTGATGAGAGAAGAGATACTACTGGTCAATACATTGGAGGTGTCGGAGCAAAAGCTATCGCATCAATTTTCAATGGTGCGATTACAGACATTACAATCACTAGTTTTGGTGAAGGTTATGATCCTAATAACCCACCAAAAGTTTTTATTCAAAGACCTCCTGTAGCAGAAGCTTCGGTTGAGATTGAATTTGATGGAATAACAGACTATAAAATTATTGAACCTGGAAGTGGTTACTCAAAAGCACAATTTGAAGGGTGTGCAAGAGGAGTTGCTGGTCCAATTGGATATGACGAAAGAGGAAATATCAAATTTCAACCACTAACTACAATAACTGAACACACTATTGAAAAAAGTAGTAAAGCAGATTGTTTAGATGGTCTTTTCTTGAAAAAGATGCTGACCAATTTTATTGACCAGTATCTACCAGATCTTCCAAAAATCGAACTAAAAAATATTGATGTAAATCAAGTTCTAAAAAATATTAGAGAATTTTATCAAACTAAAGGAACAAGTAATGCAGTTTCTTACCTGTTCAAATTACTCTACCAGGAAGACGTATCAATATTTTATCCAAGAGAGCAGATTATAAAACCATCTGCTGCTATTTGGTCTGTAGATACCATTATTCGTACAGTTCTTGTTAGTGGAAATCCAGAAGACCTGATTGAAGGTACTTTGATTCAAGAGGCTGATGCCGTAGACTTGACAATTGGATATGCTTCGGCACTTATTGAAAATTACCTCACACTTCAAACTTCAGAAACTACAATTTATGAATTGATTCTTGCCGAGGAAACTATTCTTGGGAAGTTCGCCATCCCATACAAAACACGCCTTGCAGAAAAAATCAATGAAACCGACAGTATCATTACTGTTGATTCTACTATTGGATGGCCAGAAAGAAATGGAGAAATTCTTGTAGGAAATGAACTAATTCAATATAAAGAAAAATCTCTAAATCAATTCATTGAATGTACACGTTCAATGAATAATGTTAGAGAAACATGGGATGCTGGTACGCTCGTAAAATCCAATTTTACAATTTATGTAAATAAGGGGCAAGATAATGAAGTACAACTTGAAGTATTAGGAATTGCTGAAGCTGGTTCAACAACCCTTAGCGATACTGGTTCATACTATCTTGCTGGCGATAAACTGTCTGTTGCAAAACTAGGAGCAACTTCAGTAGATCCAAAACTAACAACTTGGGTTTATAATGTAAAAAAACTTCTCACAATCACTTCAATTGAAGGATCAGGAAGAATAGCTACAGCTCTTACCGATTCAAATCATGGTCTCCTTGTTGGAGATGCAGTTACAATTTATGGTGCAAACCCTATTGTTTATAACGGAACATTTCGTGTAATTTCTATCAACCCAGATAATAAAAAAGAGTTTCAGTATCAAACCCTAAGCGATACTGGAAACATTGTTCCTCAGGGTAGTATTCTTGTTTCAATTGATTTGAATAAAGGTAGGTCTAGTAGTGATTCGATCTATAATCAAATCAAGTATTACACAGTAAACGTTCAAAATGCATTTTTTGATCAGAATTATGTTTACGTTGCTTCAACTGGACTTCCAAACTACAATATTGGTCCTTTTGGTACATCTGCACTAATTCCAGGTAATCAAAGAAAACTCAATAGATTTTTTCTAAACCCACAAACAATTTCATCTAAATCAAAGGTTACTCCTGGTGCAGTTGGAACATTTGTAAACGGAGTTTCTGTTTGGTCATATATCTCCAAAGAACAAAAAACATTTGGACCAGTTACTTCTATTTCAGTAACTAAAAACGGTCAAGATTATGATGCTGATAATCCACCTGTAATGACCATTTCAACTAGAACTGGAGAGACTGGTTCTGGTGCTAAGGGAGTTGTCATCGTTGATGGTAGCATCACTTCAGTTGAAGTAACCGATACAGGGTCAGGATATACTACAGTCCCTCTTGTGTCTATTGTTGGAGGAAATGGTTCTGGCGCTGCGGCAACGGCAATTATTTCTCAAGGTAAAGTTACTCAGATTCTAGTTACATCTGGAGGAACTGGTTACACTAATAGACCGTCTATTAGTATTTCAGGTGGGGGAGGATCAGGTGCTACAGCAGAAGCAAAAGTTCGTGGACCGATCAAAAGTGTTACTGTAAGTCAATCTGGATCTTCTTACAGTTCAAGTCCAGTTGTATCTGTAAGTTCTGGTCAAGGTGCTCTTGCTCAACCAATTATTAGCAATGGACGTATCATTTCTATCGCAATCATCAATGCTGGAACTGGATATACAACACCTCCTAACGTTTTCATTACTGGATCTGGATTTGGTGCTGTTGCAAGAGCAGTTATTGATACTGATGGAGAAAATGCTGGACGTGTAACTAGCATTTCAATTGTAAACAGAGGTATTGGATATAGTTTAGGAACAACAAATATCAACCTAGTATCTGTCGGTACTGGGGCTGAGTTCACAGCAGATGTGTTCAAATGGACCTATAATCTCCAGGAAACTCTAGATACTGATTCTGTAAATGGGTATGTGTTCGATGGTTATAATACACAGTATGGTGGTGAATATGGACATGTATCAAATCCTCAAAGATTGAGATATGTTCTTGGTGATAGTGTTATTGAAAATGAGCAAACAGGAAATCTTTCTGAATCTGATCCACAAACTGCTGGAATTGAACACTCTCCTATTATTGGTTGGGCATATGATGGCAACCCCATTTATGGTCCATATGGATATTCAGATCCAACTGATCAGGGATCTGAAATTCAACGTATGATCACTAGTTATAAATTGAAGGATAATATTGTCTACAATGCACTTTCTAATCCAAATCCATCTAGAATTGATGGACCTCCATTGGATATTTGGGCTGCTGGTCAATTTATTGAAGATTATGAGTATGTTTTTGGTCAAGGAGACTTGGATCAATATAATGGACGTTTTTGCAAAACTCCAGATTATCCAAATGGGACATATGCATACTTTATAACTATGGAAGGAAATGCGGCAGGTACACCAGTATTTCCATATATTATTGGACCATCATACAACTCCATTGTTGATGAATGGAATCTAAATCGTAATGCAGTACAACAAAATATTCCTAAGGGGGTAATCAGATACAGAGATCCATTTGAAAGTGTAGATATTGATGTTGAAAGAAAACCAAATGCAGAATCTGATACTATCACAACTGAATCTGGAGATCTCATCGTATTTGAAGTAGCAGATGAAAATGGTGATGGCATCATTGATCAATCTGAGCAGAACAATCCACCTACTTTAGAAGAAGAATCTATTCTAGAAATATTTGATTATTTTCCAAGGATTCAATTTGATTCAAGAGTTGATATTGAAGTAGAGACAACTACTAAGTTTGAAGAAGCTAAAGTCACTGGTTTTCTCATTGAAAATCCAGGAGAAAGCTATCAGGTAAATGATAGACTCGTATTTGATAATGAAAATACTGGAGGATCTGGAGTTGCAGCTGAAGTTTCCTCAATTCAAGGCAAATCCATTGAATCTTACACATTTGAAACTATCAATGATATTCCTTATGGTGTAATTACAACTGATGAACCACATGAAATTACTTATGGAGATAAAGTTGATATTCTTTACGAACCACAACTAGCAAATTCTACAAAACAACTAAAAGTTAGAGTTGTAAAAGGTATTGAAAAAATTACAGTACAAACTCCTGGGACTGGATACAATAAAGATGTTCCTATCGAAATTTCAATTGATGGAGATGGAATTGATGCAGAAATTAGTCCTGTAATCAATCCTACTAATGGGACAATTACTGAATTTGAAATTTTGAATTCTGGTAGTGGGTTTACAAAAAATCCAAGAATTCTAATCTCACACCCGCAATCCCTGAAAAAAGCAGACTATTTTATTGCATCTTTACAAAATCAAAATAATGTAAAAGTTTTAGATATGTATGTAACTAGCAACAAAGTTACATATGTTTGTGGTGAAACAGTTGACTCAACTGGAAATGTTGTTGGTTTTGCTACAAAGTACTCTGCTCTTGGAGTAAAGCAGTGGAGTAAGACGTTTAGTTCGAAAAATCCTGTTGGAGGATTTAGGCAACTTAGATTGAAAAAATTAGCTTTCTATAATACAAAACTATATGTTGTTGGAGAAGTACATCCAAATATTACAACCCAAACAAATTACAATCCAGATGTATTTTTTGCACGTTTGGATGAATCTGCAGATGGTCTTTCAGCATCTGTTGGTTTTAGCAAAGGTATTGCAGGTATTTCTGGATCTACAAGAGCAGATCAAATCAATACCATCAAACAATATACAGATAATAGATTTTTGATTGGTGGGCATACAAATACTAATACATCATCTCCAAATGATGCATTTGTTGCAATAATGACAGATGGCGGAGAATTTGTAACTAAGAGAAAACTTGCATCAACTACTAAATCTGAAAGCATCAAAGATTTCATCGTGCATGATGGATTCATTTATGCTCTGGTTGAAATTGCCCCAACTCCAGCTTCAAATGCAACTACATTTGCTATATCTAAACTTGAAGTTGAACCATTTGGTATCGATCTAATTTGGACTAAAGAAGTAACTCAAGCAGGAAACTATTTCAAAGATATTGCTTTTTCTTTGAATGAATATGATGAAATTATTGTAACAGCATCTCTTTTTGATATTGCAAGTTCTACACAAACTGCTTTTTGGGTTGGTAAGTTTGATCTTGAAGTGCAGAATATTTGGAACTATAGAACTAATGTTACTGGTGCTAGCTCAATCACTACGGTTGGTCTAGGTATTGATATTTTTGGTGAGGTAAATCTATTGGTCAATAAAACTCTTTCTACAAATGGCGAAAGAGTAGTAGATATTGTAAAAATTGGATATGATGGTAAGGTAAAATCAGTTTCAAATACTAAAGTTCAAGATGGAGTTGATGGAGTTATCTCTTATGCTGGCGCTGTAGATGTATCTGGAGATGTACTCTTTGGCGGTCAAACACAGTGGAATAGAAATGAGTTTTCACTCATTTTTGATCAAACACAAACAAATCCAATTATAGATGTTAGCGAATCTTTTGCTTCTCCACCAACTTTGACTGCAACCAGTGGTACTCTAGGATCTGTTTCTGGAGCAGTCCAAAATAATAGATTGAAGTTCTTTGGTGTTCACAGCACATCTACATATGCAGCAACATATTTGAAGTGGACAGATCCAACGTACAATCTTCAAACAGCATTTGGTAGCGGTAATGCATGGACATTGGAGTTCTTTGCATTCCTTCCATCGGCAAGATCATCAAATCTATCACAAACAGAGCATATTTTGTTTGCAATCACAGATAATGCAACTTCGTTCGGTGGCGTTGCACTAAAAATTGATCAATCAAATAAATCATTGAAATTGCTTTTGGCTGCAAATAATCAAGCACTAAACGCTGTTACTGCCATTACAACAACTGCAAATACATTTACCGAAAATCGTTGGCATCATATTGCAGTAACTAGAAGTAATAATGTATTCACTCTTTATGTGAATGGGACATCTGTTGCTTTTGGAACAGTTCCAAATGTTGTAACATCTGATAGAGATTTGTATTTTGGGAATGCTCCTGGTTTTATTACAACCAACGTATTTTCTGCAACTCAACAATTCTCTGGTGCATTGAATTTTATCAAACTTAGAAATAGGACAATTTCCTCCTTTACAGTCCCAACAGATATTGCTAGCAGTACAACAGAAAATTATGTCTTTACTGATACAGATTATATTGCAAACTATACTCAGAAGTATGACTATATTCCTTATTTTGGTCTAATTGTCAAGAGTGATAAGAATAATGATGCGCTAAGATTGGGGGTTCATCCTAACTTAGGAACAAACTTTACTGGATTCAAAATCAATAGATCTCTAACAACATATTCTGTCCCATCACAACTAACTCTTGCATTTGGAAATTGGCTAGCAGGTCCAACTGGTAATCAAATTCTAGATTTTGCAAATACTAATCTTACTGCGAATGTTGATGTAGATACAGTAACTCTAACTCAGGTGCAAGATATTTACTCATCTAGAACAGCAACAGTTCCTGCCCCTGGATCAGTAAAAGTAAAAGTTGAAGCAAAGGTTGTTGGTAAATTCTTTATTCAATCTACAAATACTGTAAAAATTGATAATATCCAAAAACTAATTCTAAATCAACCATTTACATTCACTAAAAAAAGTAAATTGGTCTTGAAGAGCACTACGGGTGTTTTCCGTAATAGTGCTTACATTGTTGATATCGATAAAGCAACAAATTCAATACTTATTGCAGTTGCTCAAAATACTTGGTCTGATGATATTGGCGTAGGTCTCCTTTCAACAGAGAAGTTTGATGAATCTACAACGTATGGAATTACTGGTCCAGCACCAAATGATATCAATGTAATCTCCCAGTTTTATTTCCCACAAACTATAAACACTACACCAGGAACATTTACTATCGATATGGCAACGGTTCCTTATCTTACAGGAACTCTTGATCAATATGCTAAATTTAGAGCATATAGTGAAACAAATTATTCAGTAAGAATTGACGAAGTTGCTGCAAATGCTGCATATCCAAAAGGTTCTGTAGTTGCAATTCCAAATCCAACACAAAATCTAGCATTCAATGGAACTGGAAATACTAACATTACAATTACTGGATTGACTGGTGTTCTTGCAATTACACTAATATGCACCCTTGAGAAAAAACTACTGGTATCTTCTGTTGAAAATACTGATTCTGTATATGTGATTACTTCAAATAGACACTATCTAAAAGAAGGTGGAATGATCTTTGTTGATGGCAACCCAACAAGGACTGTGAATTCAGTAACATACGATGAATATGATGGAGCATTCCCTGTAGATACTGTTGTTAGCGGGAAAGAATTTATTTACAAACTTCCAACCACTGCACTCACTTTACCTTCAACAACTCCAGCATCTGTTTCGATTTTTGCAAAATCTCCAGTCATCAAGATGTATTATGGTCATCAATATGAATTTGATGTCAGTCATACTTCCATGTATGGATATTTCTTATCTTTCTCAGAGGATAATCTAAACAAACTTGAATACTCATTCAATTCAATTTTACGTATTGGAGTTCCAGGAGTAGTTGCAGTTGGAAGCGTAATACCAAAAGTTCAATTCAAGGTTACAAAACCAGAGATTACAAATATTTCTTATTATTTTGATCCATCTAGATCTGGTGAAGATTCTCCTGTAGATCCAGGTGCTTACATGGATGTTGTTGATAGTCCTTATCTTGGCAGGTTCACAGTTGAATTCCTTGCTGGTGCAACTATCACTACAGGTCCAGATATATTCAAATTTCCACTCACTGATGAACCAGAAGGACCTGCTCTCATTAGATTGAATTCTGATGGTGAACAAATTGATCCAAAATATGAAGCACTATCAGAAAAAGTAGTTGGAAAAATTGGTAGTATTAGACTTGTCAATGGTGGTGGATTCTATAGAAAACTACCAGTTGTAACTGATATTATTTCTAGCAGAAAAATTGAAAGAGTCAATATTATTGATCCTGGAACTGAATATCAAGTTGGAGAATATTCTGGAATACCTATTCTTGGCGATGGTGAGGGTGGTCTTGTACGAATTACAGTTACTGATGGCGAAGATGCAGAGGGTAATCCAATTCCAGGTCAAATTAGTAGTGTAGTCATTACTAGTGCTGGTAAAGGATATAAAACTGCGTATATTGATATTCCATCTATTCCTGGGATACTTGGATCTGATTTGGCGGGTTCTGGTGCCGAACTAGATGTAGAAATCCCTCCATTTGGTAGTGGAGCATCTATTTTTACAACTGGTGCAAATGTCGGAAAAATCAAAAAACTAAAGAATAATAACTTTGGTTATGATTATCCACACGATTATACTCTAAGACCAGAAATTACATTCCCGATCAATGTCCAGTTGATCAACACTAGTATTCTAAAGAATATTACTGTCACCAATCCTGGATCTGGATATTCTCAAGCTCCTACAGTTATTATCGAAGGTGGCGGCGGAAGTGGGGCAACTGCTGAAGCATCAATTAGGAATGGTAGAATTTATAGTATTGTGGTGAAGGATCCTGGATCTGGATACTCTTCAGAACCAACTGTCTCACTAAAATCATCATTCAATTATGTAGTCAACCTTGACCTGGGACTTCTACAATTTTCATATCCTCATGGCATTCAAAATGGTGCCGCAGTTACACTACAGGTGACAAATGATGGAGATACTATTGGCACATTCCCAATTGCTGGTGGATCAATTGGTGCTCTAAATTCAACTACAACATATTATGCAATTGCTGGCGCTGGACAATCCCTTGAACCTGATCAACTAAAACTTGCGATCACACCATCAAATGCAAATTTGGGTGATGCAATTACATTCGTAAATGCTGGAACAGGGCGCCAAATCTTACTTACTAGTTCATTCGGTGGAGCTGCAAAAGCAATTGTTGGAACTGGAGAATTTCTTGCTGGAGAATATGTATATCAAGGTGATAGTGTTAGTAACCCAACTGCATTTGGTTATGTATCGAGTAATGGTGGATGGGAGATTGGTCCTAGACTCCTAAAAATTATAGATTATGAAGGAAAATTTGAAGAAGGTGCAAAGATAACTGGAACTATTTCAAAATCTTCTGGCATTATCGCATCGCTGTCAATTGCTAGAGGGGTTCTGCAAATTGACTCTTTGACTAAGACTACAGGTCAATTTGTTGATGATCGTGGGAAACTTTCTGAAATTATTCAAAGAGTCCAAGATTCTTATTATTATCAGACATTTTCATATGCTGTCCAATCTCCAGTATCAATAACCTCTTGGAAAAACTTTGTCCTGAAGAATACACACCCAGCTGGATTCAAACTATTTGGTGAATTGAATATATTTGAGAATGCTAAAATTGCAAATAGAAAGACTGATTTTGAACTTACTAAATCGGTGAATCTTGCAGACTCTGCAATTGTTCCTAATATTCAAAATTTTGCTCTAGTAGAACCAATTTACACTCAGTATGATAATACGCAAGTTCTATTCAGACAAAAGAGACTAACGTCTTCTGAGAATATTTTGACTTCTGTTGTTCAACGTATTGATGATATCTCGAATCTATTTGATGGAGAAAGAATTGCTTTCCCAATTTCTGTTGCTCAAGAACCAGTCTCAGCATCAGTCAATCAATTGATGATTGTTCTAAACGGAGTCGTACAAAACCCAGGAACTTCATTTGGTATTCAAGGAAATCAAATCGTATTTTCAGAACCTCCGCAAGCACCAGCAAGCGTTAGATATGGAAATGTAGATATTGCATTCCAAACTGTGATACGTCTATCTTTTAGTTCAATATCTGGCATTTTCCCAACACTGGGAATGACTATAATTGCATTGACTAGTAGATGGAGAGGCACAGTAATTGGAACTTCTGGTAATACTATCGATGTTTTCTGGAATGGAGCACCGAATAGTGATCTATCAACTCTTGGTGGTCTACAAGAATCTGAAGCGTCTCAATTTGGGTATATTATTGGAGAAACGTTCAACGTCGGAGCTACAGGATTTATTGGAATATTGGATAGTGCTGTCGTTATAAAGAACAGCACAAATGCTAATGACTTCTTATATGAATTCTCTGAAACTATTACTACGCTTGAGGGAGAACTAGCACAAGTAGAACAGATCAACCTGTCAGTTGGTCAAGAAATTCCTATTGCTAGACTAAGATATACTACTGGCGTATCAACAACTGCTATTGAGGTAATTGCATATAATACTTCTACCCCAACTAGAGTTCCTGACAATGTATTTGTAATTGGCAAATATTATCAATTTGATGCTGAGGTTTTCAAAGTAACTGCAATAGTACATGCTACAGAATATTCAACTATAACTGTACAAAGAGCTCAACTAGGAACTGCTGCGGCACAACACCAAGCAAATGCTTCCATATATGGAACAGAAATCAATGTAACGGATAAACTAACTCTATCCAAAACAGTTGGAACATATCAATCAAAACCAGGTCTATTTGATATTCAACTATATGATATTATTGTTGGAGTTCAGTCTGGTTCTGTTGGATTTGTAACAAGGTCATATGCATACACAGACCCAACTACCAACTTACCAATCAATGAGGTAGTTATTTCAGAAGGATCCTCATTCTTTGGACTTCTATTCAACAGAATTACTTCCACAGAATATGCGAATGTTATTCTTGATAATATTGCAGATTCTCAAATTCAAGTAAATGATTTTGAAACTGCACTAGTATCAATCGATTCTACTTTCCCAGTAGGAGAATTTGTAAACAATCATGTTGTTGTCTACAATACTGCAACTGGAACAATCCAGAACAATGAGTATATTAGAAATTATAAATTTGACTATGGTAATGATACTGGTGTGTTTACTGTTGGAGAAACCGCTGAAATTCGTCAGCTTGCAATAAGAAATAGAGAAGGTGGGTATTTTACTGATGGTCAAATCATCAGAAGTGAAAATTCTAAAGCAGAAGTTCTTGGATTTGCTCCAGGTAGAAATATTGTCTATCTCGGTAAACAGGCAAGAAGTTCTTCAGCAGGAAAGGATTTCCATATCCCAACATTTTTTGGGAATGCCAAACTATCTACAGCACAGAAAAAATTCGGAGAATCATCTCTACTTCTAGATGGAAATGGAGATTATCTACAAATATCGCACCCAACAGAATTTGATCTAACAACTTATACATTTGAAGCGTGGATTTATTTACCAACCACTCCAACTACTGAGTATTCGATGATATTTGCCAATGTCGGACAAAACTCGTATTGGGGACTCCGTACTGTTGCTGGAGTTACACGTCTGACTTCATATGATGGCAGTACCATCAATGAACAAACAACTGGAACTGGTATTCCATTGAATACTTGGACTCATGTTGCTTGGTCTAGGTCTGGTAGTACTATTAGAGCGTTTATGAATGGAGTAATCGTACACACTGGAACTAGCAACGCCACTCCAAATGTGACTGGAATTACAATTGGTTATTCAGATAGTTATGCAAATCAATATTTCTTCAATGGATATATCGATGAAGTAAGAGTATCTAATACAAACATTTATGGACTTGCATTTACTCCTCCTTCTAATATTTTCCAAGGAGATAATAATACAAAACTACTACTTCATTTTGATGGTGCTAATAATGCAACAACCACTGATGATTGGTCTGGTGCAGCTAACTGGGCAAATGGGCAAGAATTTGTAAATAGTGGAATTCTATTCCGTTTTTATGATGCAGCAAATCAAATAGAAGATAATATAAATTTGATTGCTGCCGAAGCAGTATATCGTACAGATGTACATTTCCCCAAACTTCATATTCCAACAACAGTTGCTATCACTTATGGTAGTCAGTTCTATGATGTAATTCTTGCAAATCTAAACTTCATTGCTTGGGAAGCATATCAAAGAGTTTCTCCAACTCCTCCAACTGGAACAACAGCACAGGATTGTGTTGATGATGTAAAAGATGTTCTTCGTAGTTTAGCTTATAACATCAAACATGGATTCAATTCCAAAGTTTGGGATGCAGCAAAATTGTATGTAAACTCTGGTGCTATTCAACATCTAACTGGTCAAGTTACAAACTCTGTCAATGTATTCAATCAAGCGAGAAATATTGCAAAACAAATCATCAATAACACTACAGTAACCAAGCAAGGTTCTCATACTTATACACAAACAACAAATACTTCAATTCCATATGTTATTGGTGGATATACTACTGTTGAGAGCTCTATTGATTCTCTATTCAAGATTGTTACCGATACACTTCAAAATCCAGCTGGTACAAATAACACTACATATCCATCTTCTGTTGCTGTTCTTCCGAGAACACACCCACCACATACTCAGTGTATTGCTGATGTCACCCTCACTATCACTGAAATTCTAAAAGATATTAGAAATGGTGGTAATGAATATACCTGGGACGCAGCTTCTCTCTATGTCAACACTGGGGGATCCACAGCAACACTCAATCATATTGTTGGTGAAGAAGCAGAGACTTCATATGCATATGACAGAGCAAGAGATATTTCTCTACTTGTAATGCGTGGACTTGAGGTTGGTATTACTGGAGATCATGGTTTTACACAATTCATTGATACAACCATTACGGATGATCCTGCAAATCCAGTTTGTGCTGATGTTGCCAGTACAATCAATACTTTATTCGATATTGTAATTGATACAATTGATCTTGCATATACTTCTTCTGGAAATCATCTACTAACAGTACCTAGAACACAGGCAGCGTATGAATATGCATCTGGAATAGTAGATGCATATAGATCCGACAGTTTTACAATTCGTTCTGTAAATAACACAACTAAAGACTTTTGGACTAATGAAATTAGTCCAGATACTCAGAGTCGTTACATAGATGCTGCAGATCTCATTGAAATCAATACTGAGGCTATTATTGATGAAACTTCGGGGAGGATGCTCGCTAGATATCCCGTACTCCTCACTGAGATGCCCCGTAACCAGGATGGAAGCGGTGCAGGTACAAATAGATGTAAAACTGATTTGACAATCCTTCTAGGCGCTCTAGTGAAGGACCTTAGATTTGGAGGTAATCGTTTTACTACTGAGGCAACAAAAAATTACTTAGGTGTAAATGATGAAATTAGGCATATTCGTTTACAACTTTGGGGATCTTTGTATGCACATGATCAACTTGGTGAAATGTCAAAACTTGCAATCACTGGAGATCTAGCAGCTGTTGCACAATACACAGACTCTGTAATTGTATCTGATATTGGCATCACTCAGGATGCTGGCGGATGTGCTAATGTCAAGACAACGATTGACAATCTGATTCAAAATATGAATGACATTCTTGCTCCTACACCAGATAGGAATAAGGATGCTGCAGATCTACTCGTTTTCAATAGGAATTACATCGCAGAAGAAGCAATTGGTCTGCTTGAAGATGAATTCTTCTATACTCTAAGTAATGGACAAACATATCAGGCATATCAATATCCTGGTGGTAATGTTGATGGAAGAAACAAGTGTATTAGAGATGCAAAAAATATCATAGATGCAGTTGCTGCTGACCTACTAACAGGTGGAAATAATAGCATTCTTCTTGCTGTAGAAAAATATTTGACTGCTCAACTTGAAATTGATTACATTGAAGATCAACTTGGTGCAACTCTATATTCGTGGACTAGAATTGCCTTCCTATGCAAGAAAGCAGTTGCTAACTTACTTCAGTCTGCTAATCAAATTGCACTGTCTACAAGTCATTATGTTGCTCAACATACGGATAAAGCTGCATATACAGATCCAACGATTACTCATGATATTTCTTCTCCTGGTGGAAATTACAGTTCTGCAGACTGTGTAAATATTCAAGCTGCAATTGATAACCTAATAAATGCAGCTATTGACACTCTTGCCCCTGGTGGAGATATTGCTATAAATGCATCAAGAATGATGCTTTTCAATAAAAACTATTTTGATAAGGAAATTGGTGAAGAAGTTACTAGACAATGGGGACAAATCACAACTGCTCAAAAAACATTTATTGAAGAAGTTGCTGATAATATCATTCATGATATTCTAATCACTAAAGAAAGTGTACTTGATAATCAGACTACAGCGCAATATTCAAATGTTCAGACTTACAGAACCCTTAGAAGTTTACTCACACCTCTAAACACGACTAATAATCAATTGAATTTGATCCCTGCAGCTCAGGTCGAACAAATTTCTGGAGGAACATGGACAAGCACTGGAAATACTGTATCTCTAAATGCATCTTCTGGTCCAGATGGAACTCTTACCGCAGATAAATTGATTCCTGGTACAACTGGCACAGATGAACGTGCTGTAAGAAGAAACTTTGTTTTGACTGCGTATACAACCTATGATAGAGACAATGTAACGTTTGATAATGAATATGTCACTCTTGATCAGGGTGTTGACACTTCATATCAAACATATACTTGGTCTATATTCTTCAAAGAAGCTGGTTACTCTAATGCAAGAATTAGAGTTCAATGGGATGCAACTCACTTTGCATTTTTCAATATAAATCTAACAAATGGAGCACCAAGTGATGTATTTGGAACTGGAATAACAGGACTGTCTACAGGAGTTATTCCACATGGAAATGGATGGTACAGGGCATTTATTACCTTTGATGTTCCATTTGGTGTTTCATCAGTAGATCTATTTGCATATGGAACGGTGAATGCTTCAGTTACTGCTCCTGGTAATGGAACTAGCGGTGTTCTAATTTGGGGTGCTAAATTTGCTAAGAGTGGAATTGATATTTACACATCACAAGGAGGAACTCCTTTCTACCCAGATAATGATTATAATGTGAGAAATTATATTCTGGATAGACTTGAATTCTTTATGACTAGAGCGATTTCGGGAACACTAATAACTCCATCTCCTCTAGCTACGTTCCCATCTTATACAAATACATCTATTCAATCTGGATATACAATTGCGGATATCAATAAATTTATTGAGATACTAATCAATCAATACCAAGAACAACTCACAAACCCATCTTATTATCTTGTTATTGGTATTCAAAATGGACTAGTACTTCTACCAAAAACTTATGGGACCAGAATAATCCCAGTTCCTTTGGGCGGAAAAATTGAACAATCTTCGTTTATCTATGGTGTTCTGTCTGATAGAAGTGCAGAAATTGCAGGATATATTTTGAATGAAGCACAAGTTGCAAAAACTTATGTGAGGATGAGAATAAACGATATTGAGGATGGTCCATTTGTTGTCAACGACGACGTGGTTGCCGCTGGGAATCCAGGTATAACAGGAAAAATTTATGGATTCTACTCTGATGAAAACTTCAATTATCTTGATGTAGAAGTAACTGCTGGAACATTCAATATCAACTCTCGTATTGAAAGTGATGAGGGTGCTGAAGCTACAATTGTTGCTATTGAACCTCGCCTTCACGTCATTGGACTTCAAGGTGATTTTGCTGATGGAGTTCCATTCAAAGCATATACAAGTAACGTTACTGCAAATGTTGTAGATTTTATTAGATGTGAAGGAGCAGTTTTGAGTAATACTGGTGGAAAACTAACTGTAGATACAGATTCTTTGACTGGTTCTTTTGAAACCAAGAGCGTTGTATTCCCACAAACATCAAGAATTTACCTAGATCTTATTCAATATAAAGGTCTTGTATTGAATGTCGGTGATATCATTGTTGCTGATGGTTATGTAAGATTCCAAGTTGCAGTAAACAATAATTTGTCAACTTTCCAAAGAGGTGGAACCTTATACGGAATTGTCAATGGCACTAAGGACACAAGTAGGAGAGCCATTATAGTAGATCTTGATCTCAACAATAATTACATATATGCTAAAACATATCTTGGACAATTTGCTAATGGTCAATCATTTGCTTATTACGGAGAGGTTGAGGGAGATCTTCCAGTTGGTTTTGCAACTATTGTAACCAATGTACCTGTTGCTGGTAATGCATCTGGTAGGATAGTAGATATCAAGCAAGTAGGAACTAAAACAAGAGTGTTCTTGTCTGATGTAAGAGGAACCTGGACTATTAGAGAGACCGTGGCTGGTAGGGCAGGATATGGTGCTGCAGTTTTTGATACTAAGACTATCAAAGGAAGAATCAAGCGTGCATTCCGTGGATTTGATGGCGTGCAAACGGAGTTCAACCTCACAACTGCCAATGGAACTCCATACTTCCCAGATCCAGATGGGCATATGTTGATCTTTATCAACGGTATTCTACAACCTCCAGGTGCAGGCAACGCTTATAGTGCATTCTCAAATGTACTTTCGTTTAGTGAACCACCTGAAGTTGGAGATGCATTTGTTGGATTCTATCTAGGAAAACTACGCCAATTGGATGACATTTCCTTTGAATTTGATTCTCTACGTCAATCATTCAACCTGAGACGTTCTGGAATCTTCTATTCTCTAACTCTTACCGATGGTGTACAATCTTCCGTGATTAGACCAGAAAATAATATCATTGTTTCTCTAAATGGTGTTATTCAAGAACCTGGCATTGGATTTACTCTTGTTGGTTCTCGTATTATCTTTGGTGAAATTCCTAGAGTAGGATCTACATTCGTTGCATTCTCTTATGTTGGTTCTGAAGGTGACGTTGACTCGGAAACTGTTGTTCCACCAATTGAACCTGGTGATCTTCTAGATATTGAAGGTGAAACTATAGATCGTGAAGTTGCAGTTATTGAATCTTCTAATTCTTTGATTACAATTGATTATCTTGGATCTGTGTTTGGTAAAGGCGCTAGTGCAACGGGAGTAATCACTAAAGGAAGAATCAAAGAATCCAGAGTTACATCTGGAGGATCTGGTTATACGTCTAGACCACTTGTTAGAATTGACTCTGTTACTGGTTTTGATGCCAATATCAAAGCACTAGTTGGAGTAGAAAGAATTGAAATGATAACCTATGGAAGTGGATATAAATCTCCAGTGGTTCTTGTAGAATCGACAGTTCCCGATGATTGGACTTCACCAAATATTGCTCTATATGGAGCTGATGGAGTTGCAACAATTCAAGTAATACCTACTACACCTACAGAACCACCTCCAAGTGCAGGCGTTCCTGACAACACTATAAGTACTAGTGGTGGATTTACTGCTGGTGGTGGCGTGGTTGGACAAACTACAGGTGGAACTGATACAGAGGGTGGCATATTTGATGGAGAGTTGGACTTCATATGGACTCGTCCAGCAAACTCATATACAACACCTAATTTCAATGTTGCAAATATATTTGCCAGCAGCACCAGCTAAATAATCAGGGAAATTCGATACAAATGGCAATATCAACTACTACTGCACAAATATCACAGGGTGATCTGGTAATCAATACAAATGGTTTACCAGATCCAGCTTTATCTGGAAATCCTCTTGGATCTAGAAGATTTCCAGGAAATCCACCAATTGTAATTGAAGGATATGACCTAGAGTACAGATTTACATATCGTGCAGGGCAATCTCAAGATCTTCCAAGCCCACAAGCACTAACGTTAGAGGTTCTTGGTATTGCACTAAATGGAGTAGCTATAGCTGGTCCTGCATCTCCTCCTGGACCATTACCAGGAACTACAACTAATCCTCCAACTGGATTCACATATAATAGAGTTTTCAACGAAGATCGATTTGGAGTAGATATTTGTGGTGGTTATTGCTGCCATTTGACTCTGGAAGATGATGATACTGAATTTGAACAATATCGATATCATTCTGGATCATTTTTAGTGAACTGTTGGGGATCTAAAGTTATTGCATCAAATACATATTTCCAATCATCAAATTACCAAGGAGATTATTTTCGCCATCCAGATGGGCATTCAAAAATTGTAGGATATTGTTTTGATGGATATCCGATATATGGACCATTTGGTTATAGAACTCCTAGTGATCCTCGAAGTGAACCTATCAAAATGCGAAGCTCTTATAGACCATTCCCATCACCTAGGATAGGAAGAGAATCTAATTATAGTCAAATTCCTCCAGGCACGTACATTCAAGATTTTGAATATGTAGAAAATCTTGGAACTCTAGATCAATATAATGGGAGATATACAAAAACTCCAGACTATCCAACTGGTACATATGCTTACTTCTTAGCATTAGATAAACAAAACAGACCAGTTTATCCATATATTTTTGGTAAGGAAACTCGCAAAACCAGAGATTGTAGTTGTGTTGGTACAGATGATCATGACCATGAGCATGATGATCATGACCATGAGCATGATGACTAAACTTATAAATAACTAAAAAACAAAGATAATGGCCAAGCAATCCCTGAATACTGGTTCTGTGCCTAATGATGGTACAGGCGACTCCCTGAGAGCAGGGGCAACTAAGATCAATTCCAATTTCACTGAGATATATGGTGCAATTGGCAATGGGAATAGCTTGACACTAAATGCTACTAATGCACAAATTGGTCAAGTGTTGAGGTGGAACGGCAGTTCATTTATTTCTCAGGATTATGGATCACTTACATCAACTCTAGATGTAAATAATTACAGCATCATCTCAAGTAGTAATGGTCATATTGTTCTAGACCCAAATGGCACTGGTGATGTGCAGATGGTCTATGGGGGACAGACAACTACGTTTGATGGTTCTACTGGTCAGGCACAAGTTAGTGGGACAATTTCATACAAAAATGAATATCCTTTGATTACAAATGCTCCAACTAATTCGACACACAAAGGTTATTTTTTCACAGTAAATGGTGACAATAACCCAAAAGTCAATATGGGAATCAGTGGAGTTGGAGACGTAACCGCTAATCTCCTAACCAATTATAGTAGTATCAATCTACTTTCAGATGTAGATACTACAACTACAGCTCCTACTACAGGGCAAGTTCTAAAATGGAATGGAACTAACTGGACTCCTCAAGCAGACGCTGCAGGAGCTTCTACACAAAATCTTTTCCAAACAATAGTTGCTGATACAGGATCTACCACTGCAAATACTCCAACAGATTCTTTGACAATTACTGGTGGAACAAATTGCACCTCTGTCATCACAGGAGATACTGTTACTATCAATGTTGATGGTCAGTTTCAATTTGCATCACTGACTGATGTAAACTTTACTAATCTCTCAAGAGGACAAAGTATCACATATGATACAACTGGAGGAGGAGCAACTGCTGCTTGGATCAATCAACCATCTCCAACACTATGGTACATTTTCTCAGTTGGATTGAATAATAACTCATATCTAGTTGAGGGTCCTGGGCAATCACAAACAGATGACCCCGAGCTTCATTTGTATAGAGGATTTACATACGTCTTCGTAAATAATGCTGGAAATAATCACCCACTAAGGATTCAAGCTTCAACTGGACTATCTGCCTCTGCATATACCATTGGTGTTTCTGGTTCTCAAACGGGAAGGCAATATTTCACTGTTCCGCATAGTGCTCCAAATACCCTTTATTATCAATGTACAGTTCACCTAAACATGGGTGGAATTTTATACATCAAGTAATAATATAATATGGCAAGAGTAGTTCCTGGATCTGGTGCAGTAATCAAACCAAACTTCAATAAAGAATTTGGTGTAGTTTCTGTTGACGTTATTTCTGGTGGGAAAAACTACTCAAGTGCGGATCCTCCCAGGCTAACAATTGATAACTGTGGTACTCCCGAACAAGAAGCTCTTCTTTGGCCTCAGATTGATTCAAAATCTGGAAAAATTTTATACGTTAGAGTTCTAGAATCTGGCAAAGGTTATGACCCACTCAGAGTTACAATCACTCCTAAGCAAGATTCCATTACAGTTGTAAATTCATTTGATCCCAATAGAATTTGGGTATCTGCAAATACGTCTGTTACTACTGGTAGATTTTCTCAATATGACAGACTAAAAGTAAAAACAAATGGACTTCCAGATCCAGCTCCATACGATAAAGATGGAGTTTTCTCGATTCCATATGATCATACTTTTATTTTTAGGGGAGGTAAAGATGTACCGAATCTAGGATTGAGAGATACTTATAATGATCAAGCACTCGGTATTATGGCAAACGGAGTTGAACTCCATACTCCAGATTTTTACGATATTGATTCAGTAAATACAATATCCAATTATAGTTATGATGTTGTAAAAACACCATCTTTACTTAGTTTAGACCAATATGGTGGCACCACTAGTCAAGACAATGCCCTGGATGGAAAATATTTTTATACAAACTCCCGATTACTTTTAGCCTATGCAGCAGCAGGCAGCACATATCATATTGCTCCATATTACAAAAATAGTAATTATCAAGGAGATCGTGGAAGACATCCCAATGGTCACTCAAAAATTGTTGGATATTCATATGATGGGTATCCAATCTATGGTCCATATGGATATGCGGATCCTTTGGTTAGTAGCACTGTAACTAATCTTCAACCGTCGTATAGACTAAGAAACACATCAGAAACTGCAGCTATAAGACCTGCTGTAGTTACGCCATCTACTGTCACATATACAGTTACAGTTGCTCCAGGTGTTCTTTCAGCAGGGCAACCAGGTATAAATCGTTATTACATTACTGGGGGTGGATTTACAAATGAAGAAAAACCATTTCTAAATCTTCAAAGGGGAAGTACATATATTTTCAATCAAGATGATCCGACTAATACTACACATCCAATATTATTTTCTCCATATGGATCTAGTGTCGCTCAAGGTTGGCATACATCAGGACAAACTGCTGGAGATGTAAATGCCCTTTGGAGACAAGGTGTAAAATATTTTATTGGAAATGCACAAGTTACATATAGTACATATGTTTCAAGTTTCAATAGTGCATCTCTACGTAGAGTTGAATTCACAGTCCCTATAGAAGCTCCGACTATTCTATATTATTTTTGCTATAACCATACAAACATGGCAGAAAAAATTGTTGTAGATGGTTATCCAAATGGAACATTTATTCAAGACAATATTTACATCGAAGGTCTTGGTGATTTAGATGAGTTCAATGGAAGATATTGTAAAACTCCAGAATATCCAAACGGAACTTACGCATATTTTGCAACAGTTGATGCAAACCAAAATCCAATTTATCCATATTTTATTGCAACTAAATTCTATGGTGAAGAGTATCTTCCTGGATCTACTCTACCTGAGGTATCTTTAGATACTCCAAGTGGTGCCAGTGCCATAGCAGTTATAAATCCAGACAATACAAATGGCGAAATTCAATATATTGGAATGAAATCAAACGGTGATGGATATTTTGGAGATGCTAGAGTAGATATTCTTGGTGGTGAAGGTAGTGGAGCAACTGCAAACGCAGTAACAAGAAGTGTTACTGGACTATCACTGATTTCTGAAGGAAAAAATTATCTCAGTCCTCCAAATATATTCTTCCAAGGTGGCGGCGGGCAGGGAGCAAAAGGTGTTGCCTCTATTGATCCAGCTGGAAAACTTACTAGTGTAACAATCAATAATCCTGGTCAATATTATAATACTCCACCATACATTATTGTTGATGGGGGTGGAGGAATCGGTGCTAAAGCAGAAGCAATTATTTCCCAGGGTAAACTAACTGGTGTTGTTATTACAGATCCTGGAAGTGGGTATGTATCGCCACCAAAAATTATTTTTACAAAACTAGCCACTCTCAAGAGAAAGGTACGTAATCGTCAGGCGTATGACTCTATAAACTTCAATCTATGCGGTCTTGCAGCTCCAGTAAATGTCAGTCAGACTTCTATCTTTGTTGATAGTACAGATGCATTTCCTGGTTCTGGAACTTTGATGATTGATAATGAAATTATTAGATATAATTCTAAATCAGCAGGTAGATTTACAGGCATTAGTAGAGCAGTAAATTTCCGATTTGACCAAAGAGTAATCCTTGATGATGATCAAAATGATCCAGTAACGGGAGACTCTACATATCAATTTGTCGTTGGAGATAGAGTAGTTAGGAGAGTTGACAATGCTTCTAATAAAATTGCAATTGTTTATGACTGGAAACCAGATACTAGAGAACTGTTTGTAAAATTTCAAGTAGATGATTTGGCGTTTATTGATGCTGGCATTCCATCATCTGAAGAAAGAACTATTACATTTGATGCGGGAATTGCAGAATCTTCTCTTGCTGCACAATTACCACACACTACGGAAGTTAGTGATGGAGATTTTATTCGACTCTTTGTAGGCGACCCAGTTTTTGGTGCAAAAGTTACACCTCAAGTAGTTCTAACCGATACTAAATACGTAGATGACAATGACGATGGTATACCTGATCTAATCAATACTGGCACTGCATTCGCAAACCAAATTGCTCTAGATGGTGGTAAATACAATTCACTTTATGGTATTGAAGAAACAATCGGTGGAACTAATACGACACTGTTCCAACTTGGAGATGGCATTTCTGATGCAAGCACTCCAACAAAAATTGCAACAGTTGATGTTGCTGGAGCTCTTGGTGATGGAATTGAACATAATGCAGATATTACCATTACTCTAGATTCTAGATATAATAATACTCAAAACTTCTTCTCGGGTGAGTTGATTGAAGGAGAACAATCTGGTATTACGGCAGAAGTAGTAGAGTTCAAACCAAGTACTCGTGAACTAATTCTTACTGATGTAACTGCATTTGATACTGGAAATGTAAACCTAGGAGTCAATGGTAAATATTATACATTCTCCAGAAACTCAAGTATCATTGGTATCAAAGTAGTTCAACCAGGAACAAACTATACTTTGCCGCCAATAATTACTATTCAATCCATGCCAACTGGTGTTTCTGCCTATGCGACAGCTGTGATGAGTCCTTCTGGAGATCAAATTGCATCTGTAACAATGACTGTTGAGGGATATGGCTATGAGCAATATGTCGATCCTGCCACAGAAATATTATATCCTACCATCACGGTGACAAATGCTCCTGGTGATACCACTGGTACTGGAGCAGTTTTAGAGGCAATTGTTGGCGGAGAATTTATTGTTGGTAATAATGGAGCACGTTGGAGAGTTGAGAAAATTGAGTATCAAACTCTTATCAGAAATGAGTTCTCTACATAGTACTATAAATAGATAACGAGGAAAAAGTTTTACACATGGCAGCTCTACTTACTGATCAATTTAGGATCTTCTCTGCAAAAAAGTTTATCAAATCTCTTGAGGGACCATCAAGCACCCAATCGGATGCAGCTGCAGGTGCTAGTAGGGATCGTCTATATGTTTTTATCGGTAGACCCCAACAATGGGATAATGAAAACTCCCCACCACAAGCTATCGATTCCTTTGATCAGTTTTCGGATTCTTACGATGATATGATTTCATTGAAAAGAGTTCTAGCATCTGATACCATTCAAGTAGTTAGAAGAATTGACTGGACTCCACCAGAGCAAACTACGGGTGGTTTGGGATTTACGTATGACATGTATAGACATGATTATTCGCCAACAAATACTGCATCTTCTGGAGCAACTAAACTATATGATGCTGATTTTTACGTGGTAAATACAAACTACCAAGTTTATAAGTGTATTTACAACGGAACTTCTCCTTCAGATCCAAATGGAAAACCATCGACTATCGAACCAACTGGTACTTCTACTTCTATTATCACCACTGCTGATGGTTATCGTTGGAAGTATATGTATACCATCCCAGTGGCACAGGTTCTGAAATTCTTCTCAAATGAATACATGCCAGTGTTCTCTAATGAATCAGTGGTTTCTAATGCAGTTTCTGGAGAAATTGATACCGTAGTAATTACATCTTCAGGTTCTGGATATAATAATGGAACCTATGATAATATTTCAATTGCTGGAGATGGAGTTGGTGGGAGAGTTTCAATTGTTATTGACGGCGGTAAGATCATTGCTGCTACTGTAACTTCGGGTGGTACTGGGTATACATTTGCTAAAATTAGTGTCGATACAATTTCAGGTATTGGTACTGGTAGTGCGGGTCAAATTGATATTGTAACCCCTCCTCCTGGTGGGCATGGATTTGATCCAATTTTTGAACTTGGTGCATACCGAGTAATGGTAAATGCAAAACTTTCATATGATGAAGGTGCTGGAGACTTTCCTGTAGATAACGACTATAGGAGGGTAGGTCTTTGTGTAAATCCACTTAGATATGGAACTACTGAACTGTTGGCAGATCTAACTGTATCTGCATCAAGAGCAGTTATTTTTGCCCAAACTTTCCAGGGTAATTTTCTCCCAGATGAAATTATCAGTCAAACACGTATCGTTGGTGGTGCATCTGTTACATCCCGTGGACGAGTAATCTCGTGGAATCCAACAACCAAGGTGCTGAAGTACTATCAAAATAGAATTGACGGTATTTACCCAGAAATCATTGGATCATTGAATGAGTTTGATGGATCTAATCCAATCGTAGGTGCTACCTCAGGTTCATCTGCAGAACCAGAAATTGTATTTCCTAGCGTACCAAATACATCTTCTCGTGTTATCAATGGCACTGAATATGATCTTGGTATGAGATTCACTTCAGGTTATGCAAAACCAGAAATTTCTTTCAACACGGGAGAGATTATTTACCTAGATAATAGAAGATCAATTAGTCGTGCAAGCGACCAAATTGAAGATATCAAAATTGTAATCGAGTTCTAAAGAGATGCCTCAGAATACTAATCTAAACGTCACGCCTTACTACGACGATTTTGACAAGAATAAGAACTTCTATAAAGTTCTGTTTAGACCTGGATTTCCAATTCAGGCTAGAGAACTTACGTCTGCACAAAGTATTCTACAGCATCAGGTAGAGAATATTGGAACGCACCTATTCAAAGAAGGTGCAATGGTTATACCTGGTCAAGTTGGATATGATACAAGTATTGATTGTGTTCTTCTTCAAGCAAGTTTTCTTGGATCAAATATAGAACTATATCGGGAACAAATAAACGGCATTATTATTACTGGTCTCAATAACGGTGTAAAAGCAAAGGTTTTGTATTCTATTTCAGCCGAGGAGTCTGAACGTGGATATGCAACTCTGTATGTAAAATATGTACAAAATGGTGGAACTCAATCGACAGTTAGAACATTTGAAAATAATGAGCAACTCTTCACAGATGTAGATATCACTTTTGGGACAACCCTGATCGAAGCTGGATCTCCATTTGCACAACTTCTTCCATCTTCTTCATTGTCTGTTGGATCTGCAGCATATATTGAAGATGGTGTATATTTCATACGAGGTCATTTTGTAGACGTAAAAAAAGAATATATTCTTCTAAATCAATATGATAATAATCCTTCATACAGAATTGGTCTAAGTGTTACAGAATCTATTGTAACTTCAGAAGATGATGAATCTCTAAATGATAATGCTGCTGGTAGTTCAAACTACTCTGCCCCTGGAGCGCATAGATTCAAGATTTCCACTAGTCTTGTAAAGAAACTATTTGATGACGAATCAGATAAAAATTTTATTGAACTACTTAGAATCAGTAACTCAAAAATTCAAAAATTTGTTACTAGAACCGCTTATAGCGAACTAGAAAAATCAATGGCTCTGAGGACATTTCAGACCAATGGTAACTATGTAACTAGGAATTTTGATATTACTGTAAGAGATCAACTCAACGATGATGCAAAAAGTGGTATCAATGGAGTTTACGCAGCTGGATCTACAACTAGATCTGGTTTGATAGCAAGTGACGATTACTATACTGCAGAAATAAGTCCTGGTGTTGCATATGTAAATGGTTTCCAAATTGAAACAATTACTCCTCAATTTATTGATTTTGAAAAACCAAGAGATACAAAGGCACTTCAAAATCAGATCGTTCCTTTTGCAGTTGGTAATGAACTGACTGTAAATTCTCTATATGGATTCCCAAATTTTACAGGTCCTAGCGTATCGTCTGCATATCAAGTTGTAGAATTGCGTGATACTCCAAGTTCAACTCCTGGAGTTGCAGCTGGTTCTGTTATTGGTTATGCAAGATGCCTAAGTTTAGAGCATACTGATCTTGGTCCCAATGGAACTTACGGGGGAGATGATGATATTTACAAAATGAATATCTTTGATATTCAAATGCTAACTATCATTCGTGTAAGTGCCAATACAACTATTTCACAGGGTTCTCAAATTATTGGTGGGACAACTGGAGCTAGATGTTTTATTGTTGCTTCACAAACTAATGCTACACATCTTCAAACATATCAACTTGAGGGAAATTTTTCAGTAGGAGAAAAGATTTTTGTTGATGGTGTAGACAAAGGAACTATTACTCATTTGCACACATTTGAGTTTTCTGATACTCGTACTTTTATTGGTAGAGATGAATCTAGCAGTATTATAGAATTCGGAGCAAATATTGTTCTTGATGATTATCTGGCACTAGAAGGTGATACATTCACTGTGAGCACTGATAATGGTGGTCAAATTGTTGGTTTCAATACCAACTTTGCAAAAGATCTAAGACCTGGAGATGTTCTATACTTCAATGGAACTGATTACCTCACTGTAGAAAAGGTAAATCCAACGGCATTGAATACACAAGGAATCTCAGTAATCTTTGATTACACTAACCAAATTGTAAGAACTGATGCAGGGGTTGGTACTATTGCTGCAGGAACATATACTAGTATTGTTAGAGCTCGTGCTCAACTTCTTGGTCAAGAAAATAATGATCTGTTCAGTCCAATGCCAAAGAAATACGTAAAAAGTATTTCTGATGAATCAATGACTGTTAGAAGAACATATGATGCTCTAACAGTTCCTGCAGGATCTCTGACTGTTGATCTTGGTAGCAACGAACAATTTTCTTCAATTGAAGATGAAAATTATAATCTGACTGTCCTTGCATCATCAAATGCTTCTCATCCTGTGGGGAGTCAAATAAGACTTGTAACATCATCTGGACAAACTACTACTGTAGGATATGCAACATTTACTAGTAACGATAGAACAACTCTTACAATTGCTAATCTTACTAATATTACAGCAGTAAAACTTACAGCAACAATTTCAAAGAATGTTGTGAATAAGACTTTGAAAACACTATCTAAAATGTTTGTTTTGAAGGTCAATAAAACAATTGATAATAAAGATACTCAGCAATTTGGATTGACATATTCAAATCTATACGGAACAAGAATTGAAGATAGTGATATTTCCTTGGGTATATCAGATGCATTCCAACTACAAGCTGTCTACGAATCTCTAAACGATAATGACCCTGTAGTTCCATCACTAACAATTTCAGAATCTATATTCTTTGCCCCAGGAACTTTCATCACTGGTAAAACATCTAATGCTAAAGGTAAAGTTATATCGTTTATAACATCAACTCTAGTAATCAATTACATTGCAGTTAGTGGATCTTTCATTCCTGGAGAACAAATTACGGGATTTGATTCTACTGGTGCTGCAGTCACTGGACTAGTAACTGATGATAGTAACTCTATCATTGCTGGTTCTAAAGTTGTAACTGATGATTATTATATCGAACTAAATCAAACTGGATTTTTCTATAACACATCAAAATTAGTTCGTAAACCAGGAGTTCGACCTGCAGTTAGAAAACTCCTAGTAGTTTTTGATTGGCTAGCTCACTCATCAACAGGGGACTATTTTGCTGGTCAATCATATACTGGACTATCTTACTACGATATTCCATTTTTCAACCAAGCACTTTGTCTAACAGACTTCCTTGACTTTAGACCATCTGCGAAAAATCTATACTCTGGAACTGGTACAGTTGGATCGCCCGCGTCAGTTCAGTGTTCAACTCTAGATTTCAGATCAAGACTATTTACTTCTGGTGCTACTATCACTGATGTACCAAAACTAGATAGTGACTTCCGTTGCGATTTTGATTTTTATCTACCAAGAGTAGATAAACTATTTTTATCTTCTGAAGGAGGATTCCAAATCATATCTGGAAAATCTGCAGAAGTTCCAGAAGTGCCTGAAGATATTCAAAACGCAATGCTTCTTTCTACAATTAGAATGAGACCTTATGGATTTGATCCAGAGAAAGATGTCGTACTTACTAATGAGGATCATCGTCGTTACACAATGAGAGACATTGGAAGTCTTGATCGTCGTTTGAGCACTGTAGAATACTACACATCGCTATCATTGCTAGAAGCAGATACTGCAAATACTAAGATTTTAGATGCATCTGGAAAAGATCGTCTCAAGAATGGTTTTATTGTTGATGACTTTGCTTCCCACGATAGATCTGATACCTCAAACTTTGATTACAGAGCATCTTTGGACTATGCTCAGGGACATTGTAGAGCTGTTCACTACACAACTAATGTTGCTCTAGAATATAATGCATCTGCATCCCAAAATATTCAACAAACTGGTCCTTTGCTGACTCTTCCATATACAGAAGAAGCAATTGTAAATCAACCATATGCATCAAGAGTTGTAAACGTAAACCCATTCAACGTTTTTACATTTATTGGTCGTATTGATCTACTACCATCTACAGATGACTGGATTGATACTAAGAGAGAACCAGCAAAAGTTACTCAAATTGAAGGTAACTATGAAGCCACAAGAAAAGAAATGAATGTGGATCAAAATGGTTTTACTCCTATTCAGTGGAATTCTTGGCAAACTTCTTGGGTTGGTGAGAAAACAACTGCTACTAAGACTGTCTATCAACCAGATTGGGTTGCCTCAGACGTTGGAAAATCTCCTGCTCCATGGGTATGGGGTGGCAAGGGTCTACGTCGTATCAATGAAGTCGATACTATCCAAGTAACAACGAAATCTACTCGTTCTGGTACAAGAAGTAAAGTAGTACCAAAAATTGAAAACAAATCTCTGGGTGATTCTGTCATAGCGAGTACAGTTGTTCCGTGGATTCGTTCTAGAAATGTCCAACTATTTTGTTCTCGTCTAAAACCAAGAACTCGTTTCTATGCATTCTTTGATAATGTGAACTTTACAAATTACATGGTTCCAAAAATCATTGAACTAGTAAAAGATACTGCTTTGGATTCAAGAAGCAATGCAACACCATTTGTTATTGGAGAAACTGTAGTTGGTCAAACATCTGGATGTAAGTTGGTTGTTGCTGCCCCAAATGATGGATATAACTTCAACCCATATTCAGATGCTGCAATGCCAACCTCTTATGCTGCAACTACAGATTTTCTGAATATCAATACAGAATTGATGGCAAAGACAATTTCTGGAAATGCATATGGAAATTTCCAAGTTGGAGAAGTTCTAATTGGATCTTCTGGCGCAAAGGCAGTTGTAAAAGATCGTCGTCTTGTATCAGATAGATCTGGAGAATTCAAATCTGCAATGTGGATTCCAAATCCAAATGTAGATACTAATCCAAGATGGGGAACTGGGAGAAGAACTATTCGTTTGACAACTTCTATAACAGATAGTCGTCTTGAAGGTGCAGTATCATCCTCCGCACAAACTACTTATACTGCTACTGGAATCCTAAACACAATTCAGGAAAATATTCTTGCAGTGCGTAATGCTGAAATTGTTGTAGATACAGTAACGGAAGAAAAAGTAGAACTTTCTACTAGAGAAGAAACACGTCAAGTTGGTTGGTATGACCCACTTGCACAGTCATTTATTATTGATAAACCAGGTGGTTGTTTTGTAACTAGTTTTGATGTATTCTTCTTCTCAAAAGATAAGTCAGTTCCTATTTCATGTCAAATTCGTGCAATGGAAAATGGATATCCAACAAAGAGAATTCTACCATTCTCAGATGTAACCATTATTCCTTCTAAAGTTCAATTATCAGAAAACGGATCTATCCCCACTCGGTTTACTTTCCAAGCTCCAGTCTATCTACTATCCTCTGTTGAATATTGTTTTGTTCTTCTATCTGACTCTAATGAGTACCAAGTTTGGGTATCTAGAATGGGAGATGATGATGTAACAAATAATAGAACAATTTCAGAACAACCATATGCAGGTGTTCTGTTCAAATCACAAAACGCATCAACTTGGACAGCAGATCAATATGAAGATTTGAAATTCACTTGCTACTTAGCTAAATTCAATATTGGAGCGCAATCAAAAGCAGTCTTCAATAATACTCAACTTGCTCTTGGTAATAAGGGTATTCTAAATCTACGCAATAATCCAATCGTTACTCTGAAACCAGATCAAAATCTAGTCCTATCTTTGCCAAATGTTCCATATACTAATGGAGCAACTATCAGATATATTAGTGGTGGAAACATCTATCTTGGAACTGGAACAGTAAAATCAACATCGGAACTTGCTAGTGGAACAGTTCTAACCCTAACTAATGTTACTGGTTCGTTTACTTCTGGAGCAAGACTGGCATCATCTAGAACAACAGCGACTATTACTGTTAGTGGAAATAGTGGTGCATTTACTGTAGGTAATGTAATCAAAAATGCTTCTTCAACTACTGCCGAAATTACTGCTTTCAGTGGGACAACTCTTACGGTAAATTATATCAGTCCAGGTGACAGCGGTGTTGTATTCCAAGCAAATGATGCAATTACAGAATTTGCTACAATTCAATCTACAACAGCACTCAATACAGCAACTATCAGTGCTGTAACATACACTGGAGACCAGATTCTTGCTGGTGCATTCATGCCAGTTACTGTTTCTCAGAATGGAGCTTACAGTCAAGATCAGAAGTTTGTAACTGTAAGGCACTCAAATCACTGTATGCATGATGTGAATAACAATGTTATAATTACTGGAGTTGCATCTGAAGTAGATCCAACATATCTAACAAATGCAATCAGTGCTACAGAAACTTCAATTAGTGTTGATGATGCCACACTATTCCACAAAATTGTTGATGGCGCAACAATTAGTGCAACAAACCCAGGTTACATAAAGATTAGTACACTTATAGTTGGAGCTGGCGCCGAAATTCCAGTTGCTGATTCAAATCTATTTGCAACACAAGAAATTATTCCATATTCTGCAATTAGTGCAGATGGTAAGACAATTACTCTTACTACTAGAACTCCAGCATCTTCTTCATTCGCAGAAGGATCAATCGTGGAATGTTATAATCTAGATGGAATTCCACTAACAAAAATCAATAAAACTCACACAGAGATTAGTTCACCAACTTTAGATACTTATAGACTAAAAGTGGATGCTGTTGCTACTAATGGTATTGTTGGTGGTGGATATGGTGCAACTGCTACTCAAAACGTACAGTTTGATCTTCTAACACCTCAATTTGCTAAAGTGGCTTTCCCTGAGACTTCTATCAATGCTAGAGCACAAATTATTACTGGAACATCAATTGGTAATGGAACTACAGCTGTTGATCAAGAATCTTTTGTAAATGATGGTCAATTCCTAGATCTATCTCTAGATGCTGCAAATTACTTTGACACTCCAAGAATGGTTGCTTCTAAACTAAATGAAGATGAAGAACTTAGTGGAAATAAATCACTTAGAATGGAACTAACTCTTGATAGTACTAAACCATATTTGACTCCATATATTGACTTGGATCGGGCATCTATCATTACAACAATGAATAGAATCAATAATCCTGTCAATAAAGACATTTCATTGAAAGCAACTGGAGATATACACGAAGCAGTTTATATTACAAAAATTGCTACACTAGCAAATAATTCTGGTGCTATCAAAGTCTTCTTCTCAGCATTCCGCCCAGAAGACACAGAGCTTTTGGTGCTATATAGAGTACGTCCAGTGGGAAGCACGGCATCAATCCAACAAATTGATTATAGTTATTTCCCCACTAATCTTTCTTCAATTCCAGGGACAACCAGACTTGAAAAGTACTTCGATTATTCATATGAAGTACAAGGACTAAAATTTGACCAATATCAAATCAAAGTTGTTATGAGATCACCAGTTCAATGCAAAGTACCAATTCTTTCTGATTTCAGAGCAATCGCTCTCGCAATCTAATGGATTGGTCAAAAGCACGGAGAGTTGAGGAGAACCACGATTTTGTTCGAGGTCCTAATGGAGAAATTGTTTTATCAAATAAAACAGTTTATGATTCTTATATGTCTGGTATACAAATGGAGAAAGATCGAGAGAAAACTATCTCTTCTTTACAGACCGATGTTTCTATGCTAAAATCTGAATTGGGCGATATCAAGTCGCTTTTACTAACGTTAGTTCAAAACCAAAATAGTCATGACAATTGAAAAAGTAACACAAGATGAAATGCTCCGACAATTTAGAGAGCGTTTTGATACACTACAAGAGGAAAATAAGAAACTTGCTCAACAAATTCGTGATAACGAAGGAGTTGCACTAAAACTTCTGGGTGCAATTGAAGCATTATCTTATTATATTGAAGATGGTAGTGAAGAAGAATCAGAAGAAAACCCTGAAGAAAATACTTCAGAAACTGAATAATTCCTACAAAGAGAGGAATAACCTCTCTTTTTTTGTAGTATAAATAATCCAGAGGTAATTATCGAGAAGTTGTGACCTGAAATGGCAAATAGAATCCAACTAAGACGTGGCGGTTCACAGGAATGGAGAAACGCTAACCCAGTGCTCGCACAGGGTGAAATTGGTATCGACCTAGACTCGGGAAGAATAAAAATTGGTGATGGTACAACTGCATGGAACTCTCTTGCATACGAAAGACCTGTAGAGTCCGTTGCTAACACCGCTAACTCCCTAGTACAGAGAGATGCTGATGGAAACTTTGCTGCTGGTGTTGTCACAGCAACTTTGATTGGTAACGCTTCTACAGCATCTCGTCTAACAAACATTCGTCAATTTCAACTCACACAAGATGTTATTGCCTCAGGTGTTTTTGACGGATCTGCAAACCTAAACCTTTCAGCACAACTTCAAACAATATCTACGCTTCCCCATTATGATGGGACAACTTCATCTCAAGGTACATATACAAAACTAGTTGTTGATGCTAAGGGTAGAATTATCAATGCTTCAAGTCCAACAACTATTCAAGCATATGGTTTAGATACTCAAATTGAAGGTACTGGCGCTCAACCATTTGATAATGACTTGAGGGCTGTTTCTCAACTTACTACTACTGGTATTGCAATTCGTGGTGGTGATGGTCAGTGGACTACAAGAAGTATTCTCTCAACTGCTGGTCAAATTGTAATAACCAATGGTTCTGGTACTGGTGGTAACCCACAAGTTGACCTTGCAACAACAACAGTAGTAAATGGAAATTACAATACAGAATCTCTAACATCAGTAAGTGCTGTAGGACCATTAGGAGAACCATTTGGAACTCAGACGGTAAATACGGTAAAATATACTGTCGATAATAGAGGTAGGCTACAGTCTTCTACCAATGTCCCTATTGCAACAGCAACTGAAGGTAGTAAGTATCCTGCATACGAAGCATCTACTGTATATGCAAGATATGACATCATCGAAACGGGCAATAATGTTTACCAAGCAATTAGGGCAATCGCTGCGGGCGGTGGTGCTCCTGCTCATACTAGTTCCAGCGATACTGGAGGGTGGAGATATCTCGCGGCTGCGGCAATCGAACAGAAAGGATTGGCCTCGTTTGCACAGGAGGATTTTGATGTAGATTCAAATGGACATGTTACAATTGCTGCACTTGGTGTAGACAATACTCAACTTCAAAATAATAGAATTTCATTTGCTGATGGAACTACAAAAGAAGATTTTGAGCTTGATCAAGAACTAACTGCAAACACGGGATACCGTGGATTCAACTACCTCAATTATGTAAAAGTAAATGATACTAGTGGTTCTCTTCTCTTTACTGCTAATAATACTGCAAATTCTGGTGCTGGCGGTGTTGACATCAATGTTGATACTAACATCAGTGGCGCCAATATCATTCTTGATCGCCCTGGTACATCTCCTCTCCAAACTATTGAGCGTACTGCAGGGGACCTCAGGATCCACCATAACGTCTCTTCTACCGTCAATAGAACTCTTGATATTATCAGCAATAATGCTGGTACTGGTGACGCCACCATCAATATCACTGCTGACAACGATGTTGTCATTACCAGTACAACAGGGACCAACTACGTCAAAGTAGAAGATATTTGGTTTAGAGCAAATGCAATAACATCAAATAACTCTACGATTATTATTGATCCAGTAACTGAAGGCGATAACACTGGTACAGTTCAAATCAAAGGAAATCTACAAATTGATGGCATTACGACCACAGTAAATAGCACTACTGTAACTATTGATGATCCAATCATTACACTTGGTGGAGATTCTGTTCCTACTGTTGACGATAATAAAGATCGTGGTGTAGAATTTAGATATTATGATTCACAGGCTCGTCTAGGATTCTTTGGGTGGGATGATTCTTATGCTACTCTTGCAGGTACTACTGGTGGCTATCGTTTTCTATATGATGCCACAAACGCATCGGAAGTCTTTTCTGGGACTGATGCTGGTGTCATTGCTGGTAATCTTGCTCTTACCAGTAATGTGGATTCCTCTAGTGCTACTTCTGGCACTCTTGTTGTTACTGGTGGTGTAGGAATTTCTCAACAACTGAGAGTTGGTGGAAACGCTACAATTTCTGGTAATACTTCAATTTCTGGAACTCTTACAACAACTCTTGATAGTACATTCAATAGAAGTGTAACAATTGTCGGTTCTGATACTGCAGCAACAGAACTATTCAAGATTCAAAATGGATCTGCTGTAGACAAATTTACTGTAGATTCTGCAACAGGTAATACCACGATTCAAGGCACTCTTGGTACTACTGGTGCTACAACACTTAGCTCAACCTTAGGAGTTACTGGTGCAACAACACTTACTGGTAATCTAACAACCCAATCCGCATCTACAGTCAATATCCAAAATACTGCCAATAGCAATGTCAATAGTGCTATTGCAGGTACTGCATATGCTTCTCTTGGAACTTATGGTGCTCTCAAAGTTGATGGCGGAGCTTCAATTGCAAATAGTTTAGTTGTTGGTGGTTCATTCAAAGTATATGGACAGTTCGATGTAGATGGTGCTGTAAGCTACAGTGGCAACACCGTTTTCAAAGGTAATGTTTCTATCGACAACGATGGTGTATCACCATTCAAGTTCAATATTTCATCAAGCACAGCAAGACTTGATAGTATTGGACAAATTGTAACTACTAATGCTACCGATTCAACAACAACTTCTACTGGTGCTGTTATTGTAACTGGTGGTGTAGGCATCGGAGCACAACTTAGAGTTGGTGGTGCAGCAACCATCACTGGTAATACTTCGATAACTGGTGCTCTTGCAGTAACTAGTAATACAACTCTTACTGGAAACTTGGTTGCTAATGGCTCTGCAACCCTAGGTGATGCAGCTGCAGATACCCTGACGGTAAACGCTACATCGACCTTCAACGCCCCTGTAACGGTCTCCTCGTCACAGGCAACAAGTTTGGGTGGCACACTGACTGTAACCGAGCTTACAACCCTGAATAGGGGTCTTACACTGCAAGGTAGTACAACTGCAGCATCCGAGTTCTTCAGGATTACTGATGGAGCTGGAACTCCTGTAACTAAATTTCTGGTTGACTCTGCAACAGGTAATACTACTATCGAAGGTTCAGTTGGAATTACTGGTGCAACAACACTTTCAAGCACTCTATCTGTTACTGATAATGTAACTCTAAACAAAAACGTAACAATCGTTGGTTCTAACACTGCTGCGACAGAACTATTCAAGATTCAAAATGCATCTGCTGTAGACAAATTTACTGTAGATTCTTCCTCTGGTAATACAACTATTGCAGGTACTGCAACTATCACCAGTGCAACTCAAATCAATAGCACTCTCGGTGTGACGGGTGTTACTTCACTGACAAATACAACTGAGCAGACTCTAACTGGAGCAGCTTACACTGCTGATGGTTCTGTTAGACTTACTGGTGGTCTTGGAGTTGCTAAAAACCTAGCGGTTGCTGGTAGTATGAGAGTCTTTGGAAACTTTGAAATCACTGGTAGTACTACACAGTCTGGTAACACTGGATTCAGTGGTAGAGTATCCATTTCCAATACTGATGATATTACCACTTTTGGTGATACTACAGTCTCCCTATCTACGACTGGTGGATTTAGAGCAACTAGAAATGCTTATATTGGTGGTGATTTTTATGTCTGGGATAATACAAATTCTAGAGTTGCTTTTGGTGTCACTAATTCAACTGGCGCTGTATCAACACATGGTAATCTAACAGTAGGTGGAAACCTAATCGTAAATGGAACTACAACTACTGTAAACTCAACAACAATTACAGTTGATGATCCAATCATTACTTTGGGTGGAGATACTGCACCTACATCTGATGATAATAAAGATCGTGGTGTTGAATTTAGATATTTTGATTCACAGGCTCGTCTAGGATTCTTTGGATTTGATGATTCATCCAATGAATTTATTTTCCTAACTGGTGCTACAAATACAAACGAAATTTATTCTGGAACTGACGGAACACTTCGTGCTGGTAGTATTAGAGTTACTGGAGCAAGTGGTACTACTTTTACTGTAGATAGTAACGCAACAATTACTGGTACAACAACTTCAACCAGATATATTTCAACTACTACTACACTTGCTCCGCTAACTGTAAACTCAACAACTAAAGTTACAAACTTGAATGCAGACCTTCTCGATGGTCTAGACACATCATCTTCAGATACAACTGGAAATAGTGTTGTATCAAGATCGTCTGGTAATTTCAGTGCTAATATTATTACAGTTGCTACTGGTACTGGTGCAGGTGCTGGTATTCAAGGTAATGCTCTTACTGCAGATACTCTCAAGACTGCTCGTACAATTACAGTTGCTGGTGTTGTAGATGGATCTGTTTCATTCAATGGATCTTCCAATGTAACAATTACAACTACATTCAACGATGCTGATATCACCGCTCTTGCAGCGATGGCAGGAACTGGCATTGTCACTAGAACTGCAGCAAATACATATGCTCAGCGTACAATTGTTGCTTCTCCATCTACTGGTTCTGGTATTACTGTAACCAATGGTGATGGTGTTTCTGGAAACCCAACGATCAACATCCTATCTTCCGCATCAAACTCTGCAAATAACCTGGTTCTTCGTGGTTCTAGTGGAGAATTTTCTGCTGGTGCAATTACTGCAACATCTCTCACATCCTCTGGTGCTCTTTCTGTTACTGGCATTACTACTCTCAATGGAGTACTCAATGCTAATGGTGGTATTGCTGTTGATGGAACTAGATTTACAGTTGCAGATGCAACTGGTAATACATCGATTGCAGGAACTCTTGGTGTTACTGGTGCCACAACACTCAGTTCAACTCTTGGAGTTACTGGTGCTACAACACTCAGTTCAACTCTAGGTGTTACTGGTGCAACCACACTCAGTTCAACCCTAGGGGTCACTGGTGTTACTACTCTCGCTGGAGTACTCAATGCTAATGGTGGTATTGCTGTTGATGGAACTGCATTTACAGTCGCAGATACAACTGGCAACACTTCTATTACTGGTACTTTAGCAGTTACTGGAACATCTACATTTACTGGGGCGCTTACAGCAACTGGAGGAGTTGTAGGTAACTCTTCTACGGCAACTACTCTTGCAACAGCAAGAACGATTGCAATTTCTGGTGATGGCACTGGTACAGCAACATCATTCAACGGATCTGCAAATATTACAATTCCGTTTACACTAGCAACGCAAACTGGTCTTACCGCTGGAGCTTATACAAAGGTAACAGTAAGCACTAAGGGTCTTGTTACTGCAGCTACACAAGCAGTTACAACTGATATTGCTGAAGGAACTAATCTATATTATACAAACGCTCGTGCCGATGCTCGTATTGCACTACAAACTGGTGCAAACCTAGATCTTTCACAAAAGACAACTACTAATCTAACAGAGGGGACTAATCTATACTACACGAATGCTCGGGCAGATGCTCGTATTGCATTACAAACTGGTGCGAATCTAAACCTTGCACAAAAGACAACTACTAATCTAGCTGAAGGTACTAATCTATATTATACAAACGCTCGTGCTGATGCTCGTGTTGCACTGCAAACTGGCACAAACCTAGATCTTTCACAAAAGACAACTACTAATCTAGCTGAAGGTAATAATCTATACTATACACAAGCAAGATTTGACACTGCATTTGGTAATAAAACAACAACAAGTCTAACTGAAGGCACTAACCTATACTATACAGAAGCAAGAGTACAAAGTAAACTTGATGACGCATTTGCTCAATTGCAAGCAATGCTGGATAATCTAAGTACATCTACAACACTTATGCTCAATCTATCTGGTGATCCAACTCCTGGAGTTGTACTAGCTCTCGGAGGACTCATAGATAATGGTGGTGGTGGATTTGTTTCTGCTGGCACTAATGTAGCAACAACCTCTAGTACTGGCACTGGTCTTACAGTAAATACTACAGTTTCTGGAGGAGTCATTACTGGTGTTGCAATCAACCAGGCAGGTTCAGGTTACTTGATTGGAGATTTGATCACTATCCAAAATCCAAACGAAGGTGGTGTTCTTGCATTCGACTTTACAAGCTTTTCCGCAGGTAATGGATATGTAACTGCAACTGGAGTTCCAACTACGCCTACTGGTGCATCAGCTGGTACTGGATTGACTGTAAACATTACCGCCCTAAACGGAAACGTTACTAACGTGACTATTGCTAACCCAGGCATTGGATATGAACCAGGAGATACGATTTTGATCAATCAGGATGGATCTGATCAGGATGCAACTATTGGCATTGCAACTATAATGACAGACGCCAAATTTACACTAGCAGATATTAGAACAATGGAAATAGGTGCAACACTTACAGGAGCTACTAGTGGAACTACTGGCATTATTTCAGCACTGGGTGCCGACAACGTGCTTTTGCATTCTGTTGATGGATTCTTCAAAATTGGAGAAACTGTTGGCGCTAATGATGTTACAACTCTAACAATCACTTCATTCTCATAAAAAAATGTCCGCAACTCAACCAGCCTCTAAAGCAGAATTGAAGGCATATGCCCTAAGAAGATTGGGGTATCCTGCTATCGACATCAATGTATGTGATGAGCAACTAGATGATCTAATTGCAGAAGCAATTAGTCAATGGCAAGAGTTTCACTACGAAGGCAATTATACTGGTCTTGTTAGAATTCAAGTTACTGAAGCAATAAAGACTGCTGCTCTTCAATCGACTACTAATGGCGCTTGGGAAGAATTAGATAATTATATTGAGATGCCCCCAAACACTTTAGGTATCAACCATGTATATACTACTCTAGGACCAAGTAGTGTAGTGCCTAATAATATTTTCAATATCAAATATCAGATTTTTCTAAATGATATTTACAATTTTACCCATGGTCAGATTCTTCATTATTTTATGACATCTCAATATCTTGAGACTCTAGACTGGGTAACTAGTTCTTCTCAACATCGAAGAGTGAGATGGACAGTTCATCAAAATAAATTATACCTAGATTTTGATTGGAGAGATCTCCAAGTTGGTCAATATATTTTAGTTGAAGCTTCATTTGGAGTTGATCCTGAAGTTTATAATAATGCATATAATAACGAATGGCTGAAGGGATATACTGAGGCATTGTTCCAACAACAATGGGGGCAAAATCTTAGTAAATACGATGGTATTCAAATGATTGGCGGCGTAACACTCAACGGTCGTCAAATTTTAGAAGATGGTAGAAATAAAAAAGAATCCCTAATTCAAGATCTTCATAGTAGATACGAATTACCACCTCTTGATCTAATCGGATGACTTACTCAAATACTCCACCAAAAAACTGTATTCAGTCAGATTATAACAGTACATGTAGGATCAATATAAATGGTTCTGCTCAGGAGCAGACATTTATAGAAAATCTTATAGTTGAGAGTATTGAAATTTATGGTCAAGAAATCTATTATATCCCAAGAACTAGAGTAAAAACTGATGACATTCTCAACGAAATTCAAGCAAGTAGTTTCAATTCTGCTTACTCCTGTAGAGCCTACGTCAATAATGTTGAAGGATGGGAGGGACAAGGCGAATTACTTAGCAAATTTGGAGTACGTATCGAAGATAAAACGACGTTTGTTATTTCCCGCAAAAAATTTACTCAAAAGGTTGACAACAATGTAGCTCTTGCTGTAGAAGGTAGACCAAATGAAGGAGACCTTATCTGGTTCCCTGTTGCAAAACATTTGTTTGAAATCAAATTTGTAGAGGCAGAAAGACCATTCTATCAACTTGGTAAAGGATATGTTTGGGAAATGCAATGTGAACTATTTGAATATTCTGATGAGAAGATTGATACTGGAGTTACTGAAATAGATTCAATTGAAACTGCATTTGCTCATACTATATCACTTATTATGGATCCTGGTGGTATTGGTAACTTCACAGTTGGAGAAGAGATTGTTGGTGATGAGTTCCTTGCAAAAGCAACAGCAACAATTACTAGCGGCGCTGTAAGTAGCACAACACTCAGCGATGGTGGAGAACACTACAATCCAGCAATCCCACCAGCTGTTACATTCTCAGCACCTCCTTCGCCTGGTACACGAGCTACAGGAACTGCAACAGTATCTGCAAATGGTATTGTAACTGGTATTACGCTAACCAATCCTGGAAGTGGTTACACGTCTGCTCCTACAGTTACGATTGATTACTCACCAAAAGATAACAGGGCAGAAGTCAAGTCTTGGAATCCAACAACTCGTGCTCTAGAAGTCATCAATAGAACTGGTACATTCACTACTGCTGAAACAATTACTGGTCTTACATCTAACGCAAAATGGAGTCCATATTCTTATAACACACTAAATAATACAAACAGTACTTATGATAAGAACTCTGAGTATGAAATTGCCGATGATAGTATCATCGATTTTACAGAAACAAATCCTTTTGGAAGTGTTGGATCTACTAGCGGTACATTCTGATGTTAGGAAATTATTTTTATCATTCAATTATTCGTAAAACAGTTGTTGCTTTTGGAACACTATTCAACAACATTGAAATTCGTCGTCAAAACGAAGTTATGAAAGTGCCGCTTGCTTATGGACCTACAGATAAGTTTTTGGCAAGATTGAATCAAAATCCAGATCCTACTAATAAAAGAGTTCAAATTACTCTGCCAAGAATTTCGTTTGAAATGACAAACATTGATTATGATCCTTCTAGAAAAGTAGCACCAACAAATAAAATAAAAATTCCAAATGCAGATGATGATTCTAAGACTGCATACATGCCAGTTCCATATAATCTAGAATTTGAATTAGGTATTATTGCAAAATCTCAAGATGATTCTTTACAAATCATTGAACAAATTCTCCCATACTTTCAACCACATTTCAATCTCAGTATCAAATTGATTGAGGATATCAATGAGATTCGTGATATTCCAATTACACTCAATAATATTAGTTACGAAGATAGTTATGAAGGAGAGTTTGCTACTCGCAGAGCTCTAATTTATACTCTGAAATTTACTGCAAAGACATATCTTTATGGTCCTGTTATCGATGCTCCAACTATCAAGAAAGCAATCGTTGATAGTTACACATCTATGGAGCAAATAACTGCTCCTCGTGTCACCAGATATACAGTTACTCCAAAGGCAAAGGTTGATTATAATAACGATGGATCTATAAATGCTTCTGATGATCCATTTACAGATCCAGATGATGATTTTGGATTCAACGAATTATTTGCAACGTTCCAAGACAATAAAAAACGTAATCCAGTGACAGGATCTGATGAGGATATCCCATGACTACATTTGATGGACTAAATGATGTGTTTGGAACAGAACCAACAGAAGTAAAAAAATATGAAGATCAAAAAATGATTGTGAAAAAAAGTGAGCATGTTGATGTTCGCCAAGACTATGAAATCACTCGTGCTCAACTACATAATCTTGTTATGAAAGGGCAGGAGGCTGTTGATGGGATACTTGATGTAGCGCGGTCATCAGATCATCCTCGTGCTTATGAAGTTGCTGGTCAACTTATCAAAAGTGTTGGAGATGTAGCTGATAAACTTTTAGATCTTCAGAAAAAAATGAAAGATCTTGATGATGAACCAAAGAAAGGTCCAAGCAATGTAACTAATGCCCTGTTTGTCGGTAGCACTGCAGAATTGCAAAAGCTACTAAAACAGCAAAATAGAATAAATAATACAGAACAAGAAGGCGTCTAATCATGTCAAGAAGAATTATTGTGCAAAATAGTGAGGTAACTCTCAGTACAGCTACTAATCTAAGTAAGGCAAGATTGGTAAGAGTGTTGAACGATACCGCTGCAAGCATTGTTCTAACGATTGATGATGCTGCACAGGCAGCTGCTAGAGAAGATTACGATACAAAAGGTTCTAGAACTATTACAGTTGGATCACTAGAAACTATCTATCTTGAGAAAGAACCATTGGAAACTATCAGTGGTTCTGGACTAAAATGTACAGCAATTGCAAGACAATGAAAACATTTTCCGAGTTTATGGCAGAGGGTAATCCTACCGCTCGTATGCTTCACAAATCAAAAACTCAAGTCACAGGGCACATCTCTGCCGATCGTGGCGATGATGAAAGTGCAAATCGTACAAAGCGCAAATCACTTGAGAAAGATCTAAAGAAGCATGGTATTGGGCATCAGAAGGGTGTAGGTGAATACAAATATTCTTCTGGTGAGGGCACTGGTAGGGAGGTTTCCTATCAAACATCTAAACCAGATAAAATGTCTAAGCGTAGATTTGGAAAGGTAATGCGTCGTCTTGGTCGTAAGCATGGTCAAGAATCTGTTATCACAAAAGATTCCAACAAACCTGCTAAACTACATTATACTGATAAAGGATCTAAATCAACATCTGACACTATTGGTCATAGTAAATCAGGTAAGCACCCAGAAGGATATGGGGAAACTTCGGGCACTAAAGTTCGTGGTTCTAAACTTCCTAAGAAAACCACTAAGTCTGCTTATCACTACGAAGAATTTGTTGAAGAGGGACTGAGAAAAAGACTTGCTGCTGGTGCATTAGCTGCCGCAGCTGCAGTTGGATCTGGCGGTGCGGCAAAAGCAGGTCATCATCATGGTGAGGTTCATGTTCGTCATGGTTCTACTCCTGCAACTGCCACTCATCATTCTGTAGCAAGTGCAGTTGATAAGGCACTTGCAAATAAAGATAGTAGTGGTGGAAAGGAGTTTCATTCTGCATCTCATGAGAAGGGCAAAACTGGAACAACTGTTCATGGAAAGTATGAGTATTCTGCTTCTGGCGGTTCAGATAATAAAAAAGCAACAGAGTCTCCTAAACCAAAACGAGGAGAAGATTCTCGTAAACGTGGTAAGCATGATCCGTCAAGGGGGTCAGCGCCAGCAGTTCGTTCTACAACACATAGTCCTGAGCGAGATCGAGCTCAGCATGGTGATCGGGGCAATGGCAATGGTCATCGGAGCAATGGTAGTGGCGGTGACCGTGGCGGCGGATCAACTTACCGTATGAGCAGTTATATTCCTTCCTTTGGAGACTTCATGTCGGAAGGAGAAGCTTGGACTAGAAAGGAGGGTCAGAATAAAAATGGTGGTCTCAACGCAGCAGGTCGCGCATCTTACGAAAGAGCAAATCCTGGATCTGATCTCAAGGCACCTTCAAAGAAGGTTGGAAATCCCCGCAGGGCGTCATTCTGTGCCAGAATGAAAGGAATGCGTAAAAGACAAAAGGATAGTAACAACACTGGCGAGGACCGTCTATCGAAATCGCTTCGTGCGTGGAATTGTTGATGAGCAATATTTATCAGTAAGTAAACACATACTTATCAAATTAGAACTTATTGTAACAATTTTTTTTGGTAAATAGTAGTATAATTTTGTAGCAACTTGATACTTCCTTATGGTAACGTACTACTGCACAGTAATAACACTCATTGCGATGATCTGGCTCTGGGGTCTAGACGGCACAGAAAGATTATTCCTATATGTAGATTTTCAAATTAGATATTTTGGTCTAAAAATGAGATTGTGGAAAAGAGCGCGAAGGTTAGAAAAGGAACTTTCTATTCCACAAACATCATTTATAAAATTCTTAGAGGACTATAATAATGGAAAATAAAGAACTGTCCGATCTATCAATTGATAGACAGGAATGTTTGAGATGTGGAGCAATCTGGTTGAATGGTCAGCATTATTGGTCTGGCACTGGTAAGTTGGGAGATCCTCATGATCTTGCTGGATTAGTTTGTAATATGGTCAACGATAAAAATTGTATAAATCCTTGTAAAGGATCTACAAGTGGAGTAACATGGGTAGATCGTTGGCAAAAATTGGAGAAACTTGAGTGGCCCACAGAATGAATCAAATACATCCAGAACATCATGTTACTCACAAAGAATGTCAGGAGATGATTGATGCTGCTATTAGAAAGCATAATAGAAATGCATCAATCATCTCCATGTTCGTCGGTTGGTTTGTCCTTGCTTTATTTGCTGAAGGACTCCTAAGACTTATAGGCGTTATTCCACCACTACTACCATGGCTCAACATTACCCTGAAATAATTGGGGTCTCACTCTTACTAATATTTCTTGCTACAATGACCTATCATGGGATCATGATTCACAAAGGTTTGCGTGGATATAGAAATCATGCAAGGGAAGAACACGAATCTGAGCAGATGCGTCGAAGAATCGAAGACCTAATGAATGAAAAAATACATTCGAAATAAATATCATGCCAAGTAATTTTCCGTGGGGTGTAATTGCTATCCTTAGTGTGGGACTGAGTTTCACTCTATATGTGATCGTATATATACTTCGTATTGCATATTTGGAGATGCAAGATGGCAAAAAGCCCAAATAAAGGTAAGAAAGGTTCTCCTGGAGGACAAAAAAATTCCAAGCAAAATCAGGGAAATGCCACAGCTAGAAAAGCAAAAAACGGTGGTAAAAAGAAATGAAGAACCTAGCAATCATTCTGTCAGCAACAAGTCTGGCAGTTAGTGGAGCATTGTGTTATGGTGCTTACGTAACCTATCAGAAAGCACAGAAGATTCTGGACAATCCAGAGGCGTTTGTCGGTGCCGTTGTGGAGAAACAAGTCAATAAAGCATTTGAGAAACTACCTATTCCCAAACTAAATACTAAAGAGTTTAGGTTGCCTTTCTAATGAATTATATTGCATTCTTGGTTATTGGATTGGTAGAAATCGGTCCTAATGTATGTAAAGTTGATTACATGCGTTATGTTGATGTGCAATCCTTTACGATGCCTTGCGATCATATTCAAAAAATTACAAAAGCTCCAGTGGATAGATCGATATGAAAGACCCCTATATCTACAGAATCCGTTCAATTGCAAAGGTGGTAGATGGCGACACTATTGACGCTAACATTGATCTCGGTTTTGATATCTCTCTCAATAAGCGAATTCGCCTTGCGGGCATTGACACGCCTGAGAGCAGGACAAAAGACGAATACGAAAAGAAACTCGGACTCGAATCGAAAGAGTGGTTGAAGAAGCATCTGGAGGGATCTAAAGATATTCTTATCAAGACTGAACTTCCAGATAGTACAGAGAAGTATGGTCGTATCATTGGGCACTTGTATATCAACGGTGAAGAAATATCAGTCAATAATAAAATGATCACCGAAGGATACGCCTGGGAATATGACGGCGGTACGAAACAAAAAGATTTTTGGTCTCTTCTAAGTAAAAGAAAGTGAAAAAATTATGTCAGCAAGTGATTCGATATATCTTGGTAATCCAAATCTAAAGAGGGCAAATATTACTCAGGAATTTACTAATGAACAAATTAGTGAATTTGCTAGGTGTTACAATGATCCTGTATATTTTATTAGAAAATATGTAAAGATTGTTTCTCTTGATGAAGGTCTTGTTCCTTTTGACATGTATGATTTCCAGCAAGAAATGGTATGGAAATTTCATAACAACAGATTCAATATTGCTAAACTTCCTAGACAGTCTGGTAAATCTACGATTGTAACATCATACCTTTTGTGGTATGTCATTTTCAATGACAACGTAAACGTTGCAATTCTTGCAAACAAAGCAGCTACTTCTCGTGAGATGTTGCAGCGTCTACAAAGATCATATGAAAATTTACCTAAGTGGTTGCAGCAGGGTATCGTTCAGTGGAACCGAGGAAGTATTGAACTAGAAAATGGTTCTAAAATCATGGCAGCATCGACCTCTAGTTCTGCTGTCCGAGGTATGTCATTCAACATCATCTTCCTAGACGAGTTTGCGTTTGTTCCAAACCACATCGCAGATGAATTCTTTAGTTCTGTATATCCTACCATTTCTTCTGGTCAGAAAACAAAAGTTATTATTATTTCTACCCCAAAGGGTATGAACATGTTCTATAAACTTTGGCATGATGCTGAACGTAATAAGAACGAATATGTAACTACAGAAGTTCATTGGACAGAAGTTCCTGGTAGAGACGCTACTTGGAAAGCACAGACTATTGCTAACACTTCAGAATCTCAATTCCGTGTTGAATTCGAGTGTGAATTTTTAGGATCTGTCGATACACTAATTTCTCCATCTAAACTTAGAACTCTAGTTTATGATGAACCGATTACTCAAAATAAAGGGTTATCTGTATACCATGGATCACAACCAGAACATAATTATACTATTTGTGTTGACGTTGCAAGGGGTGTAGCAAATGATTACTCAGCATTTACCGTTATTGATACTACTACTATCCCATACAAATTAGTCGCAAAGTATAGGAACAATGAAATCAAACCTATTATCTTCCCAAATATTATTGTTGACGTTGCTAAAAATTACAATCATGCATACATCCTTGTTGAAGTCAATGATGTTGGCGGGCAAGTAGCAGATATTATTCAATATGATTTAGAGTACGAAAACCTCCTAATGGCATCAATGCGAGGACGAGCTGGTCAAATTGTTGGTCAGGGATTCTCTGGTAAAAAAACCCAAATGGGGGTAAAAATGTCATCTGCTGTGAAAAAAGTTGGTTGCCATAATCTTAGAGCACTGATCGAAGAAGATAAACTAATAGTAAATGACTATGATATTATTTCAGAACTTACTACATTTATTGAAAAGGGTCAGACATTTCAGGCAGAAGAAGGATGTAATGATGACCTTGCTATGTGCTTGGTAATTTTTTCTTGGTTGGCTCTACAACCTTACTTCAAAGAGATGCATGACGATGATGTTCGTCAGAGAATTTACGAGGATCAAAGAGAAGCAATTGAAGAAGATATGGCACCGTTTGGGTTTATGGATGACGGATTGAGTTCAAATCAATTTGTTGATGCAGAGGGAGAAGTGTGGCATACCGATGAATACGGTGATAAAGCGTATATGTGGGAGTATCTTAGTTGATTTTGAAAAATTCCAATTTATAAATATTTCTAGAAACTGTAAAGATTCTTCTAGGAGTATTAGACATGCCAGCAAATTATCAACTATCTCCTGGTGTAGTTGTTCTAGAGCGCGATCTCACCACCACGACTAATGTCCAACAGGGCAACGTTGGTGCAATCGCTGGACCATTCAGATGGGGTCCTGTAAACGCAATTGATGAAGTAAGTGATGAGAACGAGCTTGTAGATCGCTACGGAAAGCCAGATGACTATAACTACGAGACTTGGTTCTCAGGTGCCCAATTCCTCTTGTATGGAGGACTTCTGAAAGTTGTCCGTACAGACGCCGCATCACTAAAAAATGCAGTATCTGATGGTACTTCAACCCCAGTTACAGCAGTCAAAATCAGAAATATCGACGAGTACGAGCAATCCTATGCGGATGATGCGACCCTAAACCTGTGGAATTTTGCAGTAAAATATCCTGGTACTTGGGGAAACAGCATTCGTATGTATATGACCGATGCTGGTGCTGACCAAATTCTGGAACTACCTGCGCCTGGATCTGGTAACGAGTGGAAGTTCACTTCTGGTGATGCGCTATCAACTGCTAGTGGAGCAACTGGTAAAGTTTACAACTACAGAATTCGCCTAACACTAGCATCTGGGTATGTTGGAGACTTCAAAACTGGTGCCGCAACAATTGATATCGGTGGCACCGCAACAACTGTAACAGTTACTTCATGGAGAAAAGATACCAAGACTCTAGAGATTGAGCACGCTGGTATTACTGGCATCATTGCAGCTGGTCAAGACGTTGTTCAAGCATCCTCTGGCGCTTCAGGTGAGATTGCAACTGCTGGTGTAGCGCGTGAACTACTCACAGTAAGCACCAAAGGTTCAATTCAATTTGTTGCAACTGATGTTATTGAAGATGCTAATAATGTTGATGTTACAGTAAGTGAGGTTCGTGTCGAGTACTTTGAGCGTGAGTATCTACCCAATCAGCGTTGGGTCAACATTGCTCCTCGCCCAGGAACGACTCGTTTTGCTGATGAAAAAGGTGCTTACCGTGATGAACTTCATATCCTAGTCATGGACTATGATGGTGGAATCACTGGTACACCATACCAACTGCTAGAGAAATTCATCGGTCTATCTAAGGGATCTGATGCTAAGAGCACTGTTGGCGAAACCAACTACTACAAAGAAGTTCTAAAACTCAATTCTAAGTATCTTTACTGGGGTGAGCATCCAGGTTCTACACAACTATTTACTGTAGGAGCTTCTGCTGCCGTTGGTAACTGGGGTCTTACACTTGCTAATCGTAATTTCAACATCATCAAAAATTCTCGTGGTAGTCTGGTAGAACCAGTAAACTCAACAGTTTATGGATCTGTAAATAACGCTACTCTTTTCTATGATTTCAAAAATGGTGCTGACTATGCAATTAGCAATAGTGAGTATCAGTTTACTCAAGATGATCTAAACAGTGCATACGATCAATTCAGTGATCCTGATACTGAAGATGTAAACTTCATTATCAGTGGACCTGCAGGTACTAGTCAAACAGCTGGACTTGCTAAGATTGCTCACCTTGCAGCAATTGCTGAACAACGTAAGGATTGCATGGCATTCTTCTCACCAATTCGTTCATCAATTATTGGTAGAACGGATCCTGATGAAATTACTGATCAAATCACCTCATACTTTGATCAGGCAACGTCTAGTTCTTACTCTGTATTCGATAGTGGATACAAGTATATCTACGACAAGTACAATGATAAGTATCGTTACATTCCAACTAATGCTGACATTGCAGGTCTTGTCCTCAATGCAGCACTAACATCTGAGCCTTGGTTCTCACCTGCAGGTTATCAGAGAGGGAATATCCGTAACTCAATCAGACTTGCATTCTCTCCTAAGAGAGATCAACGTGACAAACTTTATTCTTCACGTATCAATCCAGTCGTAACCTTCCCTGGTCAAGGAACCGTCCTATTCGGTGACAAAACTGCTCTGGGTTATGCATCTGCATTTGATAGAATCAATGTTCGTCGCCTGTTCATTGTTATCGAAAAAGTCATCGCTGAAGCAGCAAAGACAATTCTCTTTGAGCAAAACGATGACATCACTCGCAACTCATTTATTGGTTTGGTCGAGCCATACATGAGAGACGTTCAGGGTCGTAGAGGTGTTGTTGACTTCCTAGTCAAGTGCAACACACAAAACAACCCACAAGATGCTGTTGATCGTGGTGAGTTTTACGCAGAAATCTTCGTAAAACCAACTCGCACCATCAATTACATCACGCTGACATTTACTGCAACGAGATCTGGCGTTTCGTTTGCTGAAGTCGCTAATTGATATCGTCCGCAATAAATATAAAAAAAGGAGCAATCAACAATGGCATCTAGTTCTATCGACGCTTTCAAAGCTAGTGTAAAGAGCGACTTCGCAAGACCCAACTTGTTTGTAGTCGATCTTGCTTTCCCTGGTGCATTGAAGCTAGGAGGAGACGGTGGAGCAACCGCTTCTTCTCAACTTACCGCACTTGGTCAATTCACCGTTCGTGCAGCAAACCTCCCATCATCTCAGATGGGAGTTATCGAAGTGCCCTACAGAGGTCGTGTTCTAAAAATTGCGGGTGACCGTACATTTGAACCATGGACTGTTACTATTATGAACGATACCAACTTCTCACTGCGTAGTGCAATGGAAGCGTGGTTCTCAGCAGTCCAAGCATATAATGAAAACTATACCTCACTTGGTACTCTCGGTGATGCATCTGACCAGACTGGTTATTTTGCAGACATGTCTGTAACACAACTATCGCGTGATGCAACAGAAGGTGGATCTTCGTCTGCCTCAGGTACTTCCGATAAGACGCCTAAGGCGCTTAGGAAGTATAACTTCGTCAACGTATTCCCAAGCAACATTTCTGCTATCGATCTTGATTTCGGTAGCAATGACGCAATCGAAGAATTCACTGTTGAACTACAAGTTCAATACTGGACTCCTGCCGTAACTGGCAAAGATTCTGGCAACAAAACTGGTTCATAAGGTTTTTGATGTCGTATAAATAAAATTGGGATTTGAATTGATATAATGTCTCAACTCTTTGGATTTTCTATCGAAAGAGCAAAGAAGGTCCCCAAAGGACCTTCTTTTGTTCAGAAAGATAACCTCGATGGCACAATGCCAGTCGTAGGTGGTGGTTATTATGGTTATGCAGTTGACTTTGATGCAACTGTCACTAATGATTGGGAACTAATTTCTCGTTATAGAGAAATGATTCTTCAACCAGAATGTGATAGTGCAGTTGATGATATTGTAAATGAAACAATTTGTGGTAATTTTGATGATGTTCCTATTGAAATTGAACTGAGTAATCTCAAAGTATCAGATAAAATCAAGAAATTGATTAGAGAAGAATTTGATGAGATTATTCGTTTACTAGATTTTGAAAATAGATCATACGAAATTTTTCGTAGATGGTATGTTGATGGACGACTTTTCTTCCATAAGGTTATTGATCCAAAAAATCCTTCTGGTGGTATTATCGAACTTAGATATGTCGATCCAAGAAAAATTAGAAAAGTAAAAGAAGTAGAAAACAAACCAGTCGAAAGAGCTGCTGGTATAGACGAAGCTCTTTCTCAAAAATCGGTTGAGTATTACATCTACCATCCGAAAGGTTTGAAAGCAATGAGTAATATCGGGCAAGGTGCTGGGCAACAGCAAGGATTGAGAATTGCTTCCGATTCTATTTGCTACGTGCATTCTGGTATCATGGATTTGAATAAAAACATGGTGCTTTCACATTTACATAAAGCAATCAAGTCTGTAAATCAACTCCGCATGATTGAAGACTCTCTTGTAATTTACCGTTTGTCTCGTGCTCCAGAAAGAAGAATTTTCTACATTGATGTGGGTAATCTACCTAAGCAAAAAGCAGAACAATATCTGCGTGAAGTTATGGGTAGATATCGTAATAAGCTGGTTTATGATGCACAAACTGGCGAAATCAGAGATGATAAAAAGTTCATGTCGATGCTTGAAGACTTTTGGCTTCCTCGTCGTGAGGGTGGTAGAGGAACGGAAATTACTACTCTCCCTGGCGGGCAAAATCTGGGTGAATTGGAAGATGTCAAATACTTCCAAAAGAAACTCTATAAAGCATTGAATGTTCCTGAGTCAAGGATGGAAACAGAACAAACATTCAACATTGGTCGTGCTGCTGAAATCACTCGTGATGAAGTAAAATTTCAAAAATTTGTTGCAAGACTTCGTAAAAGATTCTCGGAACTTTTTACTGATATCCTGAAGACTCAACTAGTTTTGAAAGGTATTATCTCCATTGAAGAATGGGATCAAATAAAAGAGCATATTCAATATGATTATGTTGCTGACAATTACTTTACAGAACTCAAGGAAATTGAAATTACTAATGAAAGAATGAATATGGTAAACACCATGGATCCTTTTGTTGGTAAGTATTTTTCAATTGAGTATATTCGTCGTCAAGTTCTAAAACAAACTGATAGACAGATACTGGAAATTGATGAACAAATTGAATCTGAAATGCAAGATGGACTTATCCAAGATCCAAATGCAATGGATCCAACAATGATGGGTGGGGCACCACCTGCTGATCCAGGTGCAGCAGTAGATCCATCAAACCCTGCTGGCGGAGATGAACAATCTTTATTCTCCAAAGCAGATATTGATGCAGAAGATAAGAAAATTTCTAAATTCTAAATAGTATATACGGAGTGACGTAATTATGTCTAAAAGTGCTAGTGAAATAGTTGATCAAATTTTTTCTGGAGATAAAGTTTCTGCATTAGATTCAATTGATAGTGCGTTACAATCTCGGGCATATGACTTGATTCAGCAAACAAAACATGAATTTGCTAAGCAATGGGGTTTTGAACTTGATCAAACTGGTCAAGCAGTTGCTGATGAACTTGAAGATACTTTGCCTGATGGTACGGATGCTCCTCAAGATTATGAATTTGATGGTCGAATGCCCCATGAAGCCCCAGATGATGAAGTAACACCAGAAGAGGAAAACGAAAATGAAACTGATCTCTGAGCAAATTGTAGACGTAAAATTTATTGCCGAAGAAGTAGAAGGTAAAAAAAATTACTTCATCGAAGGTATTTTTCTACAAGGAGAAATCAAGAATCGTAATGGAAGACTGTATCCAATGAGTGTTTTGGATAGAGAAGTTGCTAAATATGATGAAAACTTTATCCAGAGTGGTCGCGCCCTTGGCGAACTTGGTCACCCTGATGGTCCATCTTTGAACCTAGATAGAGTTTCACACAAAATTATGCACCTCAAAAAAGAGGGAACCAACTATGTTGGTAGAGCAAAAATTTTGGCAACTCCCATGGGACAAATTGCAAAGAATCTTCTAGACGAAGGTATCAAACTTGGAGTTTCATCCCGTGGAATGGGCTCTCTTATCAAAAAAGATGGCTATCAAGTAGTAGCAGATGATTTCATGCTTGCTACAGCTGCAGATATTGTAGCAGATCCTTCAGCTCCTGACGCATTTGTGAATGGAATTATGGAGGGTAAGGAATGGGTGTGGTCTAATGGCATCCTAAAGGAGTCAGAAGTAGCTTCAATCAAACATTTTATTGATGAATCAACTCTAATCAACCTACAGGAGCGCAAAATTTCCGCATTCAAATCCTTTCTAAAAAGTTTATAACGTATAAATAATTGATAGAAAAGCAAATGCCGACTACTAAAGGAGATACAGAAATGTCTACAACCCTTGACAAAGAGTTTGAGGCGCACATGTCCGAAGAAGAAATTTCTGAGGAAGCAGCTACTGGTTATGCAGCTGTAACAAAGGGCGCTAAATCTGGTGAAAAAATTGATCGCAGTGGTGCTAAGTACACTGAGATTGGTGGAACTCGTAATGATTCCGAAGAGGGTGCCAAGGGCACTAAAAATCTAGGTGCAGCAGCAGCAGGCGCTGTTGGTCATGAGGGAGATAAAACTCTCAAGAATAAGCCTTCCGATGCATCTAGTGCATTGCCAGGAGCACTATCTTCACAAATCTTTGACGAGGTAGAGACCGATGAAGAAGAAACAATCAGCGAAGAAGATGCACTTGCATCCCAAGAATATGACTTTGCTGACGATGTTGACGCTCTTGTGGGGGGTGAAGACCTCTCCGAAGAATTCAAAGATCGTGCAAAAACCATCTTTGAAGCCGCAGTTACTTCTAGAGTAAAAGTAGAAGTTGCTGCAATCCAAGAAGCTTTTGAGAGCGCACTTGAAGAACAAGTTGCAGCACTCAAAGAAGAATTGACTACTCAAGTAGATGATTACCTTTCTTATGTTGCTGGTCAATGGATGAATGAAAATACAATCGCCATTGAGCACGGTATCAAGACTGAGATCGCTGAATCATTCATGAGTGGTCTAAAAGAACTTTTCGTAGAACACAATTTCAGTGTACCCGAAGAGAAATTCAACATGCTTGACGGCATGGCTGAAGAGCTTGATGATATGGAGCAAAAACTCAACGAGCAAATCGACACCAATGTTCAATTGAACAAACAACTTGGACTTTTTATGAAAATGGAGATTGTGAGTGAAGTCGCTGCAGGTCTCGCTGAGACTCAGAAGGAGAAGCTTGCTTCTCTGGCAGAGGGTGTTGAGTTTGAAAGTGAAGCAGATTTTCGCAAGAAAGTCGAAACTATCAAGGAATCCTACTTTACTCGCCGTGATGTAGTTGCAACTACAGACACAACCGAAGATGTAGAACCATTGGTAGAAGAGACACAGCAAAAGAATACGCCAATGAGCAGATATGTTGATGCTCTTGCACGCTGGTCTAACTAATTTGTAATTATTTGTAAATAACCTTTTTTCCAAACGGAGTAAACCTAAAAATGGCTGACCTAAGACAACTTCAGGAAAAGTGGGCACCCGTTCTCGACCATGAGTCTCTTGATCCAATCAAAGATCCTCAAAGACGTGCGGTTGTCGCTCAAATCCTAGAAAACCAAGAAAGAGCTCTTTCTGAAGAAGCTCAAATTCTAACCGAAACAGTTCAAACTGTTGGTACAGGTGGTTTCGGTGGCGGTGCCACTGCAACTGGTCCTGTAGCTGGTTTCGATCCTGTACTGATCTCATTGATCCGTCGTTCGATGCCACAATTGATCGCCTATGATATTGCAGGCGTTCAACCAATGACTGGTCCTACTGGACTCATCTTCGCAATGCGTACTGCATATGGCAGTGAGCGTGATGCTACCAGTGGTGATTTCCGTGAGGCATTCTTCAACGAGCCAAACGCTGGATTCTCTGGCGGTCGTGGCACTGGACTTGCCAACTACGACCCCACCGCTTCAGGTTCCGCAGTCAACGATGCTGAAGGCACCAACCCAGGTCTCCTAAATGACAGCCCTGCTGGCACTTATGAGTTGACTGGAGATGCTACTGGCATGTCAACATCTGACGCTGAAGGTCAGAGTGATGCTGCTGCAGGTACAGCGTTCCGCGAAATGGGCTTCTCAATCGAGAAGGTAACCGTTACCGCTAAGTCACGCGCCCTCAAGGCAGAATACTCGCTAGAACTAGCACAAGACCTCAAGGCTGTTCATGGTCTAGATGCAGAGCAAGAACTCAGCAACATTCTTTCCACTGAGATCCTTGCCGAAATCAACCGTGAAGTTGTTCGTACCGTCTACACCAATGCTGTTGCTGGTGCTCAAAACAACACTGCTACTGCTGGTATCTTTGACCTAGACGTTGACTCCAACGGTCGTTGGTCAGTTGAGAAGTTCAAGGGACTTCTATTCCAGATTGAGCGTGATGCTAACGCTATCGGTCATCAGACTCGTCGTGGGAAGGGCAACATCATGATCTGCTCTGCAGACGTTGCTTCAGCACTTGCAATGGCAGGTGTACTTGACTATTCCAGCGGCATCTCTGGTGCAGTTGGTGGTCTAGGCACTGTAGATGATACCTCCAGCACCCTGCTAGGTACTCTAAACGGTCGTATCAAAGTCTATGTTGACCCATATTCTGCAAACGTAAGTGACAAGCACTTCTACGTTGTTGGATACAAGGGATCATCTGCTTATGATGCAGGTCTCTTCTATTGCCCATATGTTCCCCTCCAAATGGTTCGTGCAATCAACCCTAACACCTTCCAGCCCAAGATTGGCTTCAAGACTCGTTACGGCATGGTTTCCAACCCATTCGCTCAGGGTCTCACCCAAGGCAGTGGCGCTCTTACCGCCAACAGCAACAAGTACTACAGAAGAGTACAAGTCAAGAACCTCATGTGAGTCACTTTGGTTCTGTTCATGGGGGTCCTTCGGGACCCTTTTTATTTGTCCGATAAATAGTCTATACCCGAGAAATCGATATGTCTAGCTGGTACGAAAGAGAAATCAAAAATAAAAATTATTTGTCGCCAATTGGTTTCCGTTTGATCATTACCAAGGCACCAAAAACTTCTTTCTTGTGTCAAGAAGTGCAGATTCCTTCCGTTAGTTTGGGACGAGTCGATGTTCCATACAGAGGGTTTACACCGTTTCCAGTTGAAGGTAATGTGAAATACGGTGAATTTACTATGGAGTTTTTGATTGATGAAGATCTTACAAATTATCTAGAAATCCATGATTGGATACGTGGTCTAGGTACTCCATCAGGTGTTGAGGATAGAGTGAAGTACTTAGATCCTAAAAGATCCGTTACTGATTTAGCACCATCTATGAAAGCTGTAGAGCAAACATCGGATGCAACTCTAATCATACAGAATAATAATTTTGCTACAAATTTTGAAATTGTCTTTAGGGATATGTTTCCAACTGATTTGGCACCGCTGCCATTCAGTGTTGTCGGTAGTGATAATGACTATCTAACCTCACGAGTAACCTTTGCATACACTTATTTTGATATCGTAAGATCTTATGACGGGCAGGGAATACCTCAACGCGGAGCTTGATTTTTCCTCAAATCCATGCTAGGATACACAAAATTACTAAAACCAAGATGAACACCTGGGCAGAAGACTACTTAGAAAAAAAACCTGGTCTATCAGCATTTCAAATTCAGTTGTTGAAAGAAGGTCCAAAAGGTCTCAGTCAAGCATGGGCGCTTGGAGCAATGAAGAGAGACTGGGATAAACATTTCAAAACTCGGATTGTGGAGAATACCCTGGATGAATCTTGAAAAAATACAAGAGATTTGGAAAAAAGATAGTGTGATGGACAATGATCTTCTGTGTGAGGAATCTACTAAGATTCCTCAACTTCATCAGAAGTATATGGAATTATTCAATACTTTCTTCCTAATGAAGAAAGACCTTGAGGTAAAACTCAAAGTAATCAAGAGAGATAAGTGGTTATATTATAAGGGCAGAGCGCCTGCTGAAGTGTATAAAAATATGCCATTCGATTTGAAACTCACCACTAGAGAAGAAATTGATATGTTCATCGAAGCTGATGAAGACTATCAAAGAGCACTTCTAAAACTAGACTACATAGAACAGACAATAACATTTTTAGATTCGGTTCTGAGACAAATAAACAACAGAACCTATCAAATAAAGAATGCTATTGAGTGGCAAAAGTTTCAGAATGGATTATGAGATACGGTGAACCATACGTCATCATGGAAGTTCCCCCTATTACTTGGGGGAACGTTACAAAACATCTAGATAACATTATTACTGAACAAGCAAAATTGTTTAGTAAAGATGGTTGGGAAGATAAAAGCAGTGTTAGAGATTCATTGGTTGGATGGGTCTCAGAGCCTAGTATCTTAGATTTATTCTTTGATATGGGGGAAGAAGCAAATAAAGCATGTGGATGGAATTTGAATATTCAATATTTGGAACCATTGCAATACACTGTGTACCATAAAGATGGATTTTATGATTGGCATGTGGATCAACATTCAAAAGTTGTTGATCGTGAGGTTAGAAAAATTTCTTTTACATGCTGGGTGAACGATGAATATGAGGGAGGTGAATTTGATTTAGAAGTGGGTAATCCAAATGATGAGGTTCGCTACAAAACTTTTGTGCGTGAACCAGGAAAAGTTATTTTCTTTATGTCAGATTGGTTTCATCGTGTACGTCCAATTCGTTCTGGTGTACGTAAATCTCTAGTTGGTTGGTTTTCGGGTCCTCAATATGTCTAATATCAAAATTCGTAAGAAGAATGAAGTCTATCTAAAAATAGAAACAGAACCTCATATTCATTATGAGTTGTCTGAATTTTTCTGTTTTGAAGTAGAGTCTGCAAAGTTTATGCAGAGGCAGCAACGTTTCAAACGTTGGGATGGAAAGATTCGTCTATACTCACCTGGAACGGGAGAAATATATTGTGGTCTTATTGACTATCTTACTCAGTGGGCAAATGAACGTGGATACTCATATGAATTTGAGGAGTGCAAATTTTTTGGTCATCCAAAAGAAGAGAATGAATGGATCACTCCTGAGGGGACTGTAACTTTCGTAAAATCTCTGGGTCTACCACATCATGTGAGGGCGTATCAGTATAAAGCTGTATACGAGGCACTACGATATAATAGACGACTTTTATTATCACCAACAGCTTCTGGAAAGAGTCTGATGATTTATTCATTGGTTCGTTATCATGTGAATGCTTCTAGAAATGTGCTCATCGTTGTGCCTACAACTTCTCTCGTTGAGCAGATGTATAAAGACTTTGAGGAATACGGATGGATGGCATCCAAATATTGCCACAAGATTTATGCGGGGGCAGAAAAATACACTAAACATCAGGTAGTAATTACCACTTGGCAATCTGTCTATAAGGAACCTCGTTCTTGGTTTGATAGATTTGATGTTGTAATCGGTGATGAGGCACACCTTTTCAAAGCTAAGTCTCTTACTACGCTGATGTCTAAGTTGCATGAATGTAAGTATCGTATTGGATTTACTGGAACATTAGATGGTAGCAATACAAATCAATTAGTTCTTGAAGGAGTATTCGGTAGGTGCAGTCAAGTAACTAAAACTAGTGAGTTGATGAAGTCTGGGCATGTAGCAAACTTGAAAGTGAGAGTTTTAGTTCTTCAACATAAACCACAGACATTTACAAACTATCATGAGGAGATAGACTATTTAGTTTCTAACGTTGAAAGAAATAAATTTATTCGTCGCTTGTGTCAAGATTTAGAAGGAAACACACTACTACTCGTCAACTATGTCGAGAAGCATGGAGACCCACTTTATGAACTGATAAATAGTAGTACTGACAGACCAGTATTTTATGTACATGGTGGTGTAGATGTTGATGACCGAGAAAGAGTTCGATCAATAACAGAAGAATCACATAATGCAATTATTGTTGCTACATACGGAACATTCTCAACAGGCATCAATATTAGAAATCTACATAATGTCATATTTGCATCTCCCTCAAAATCGAGGGTTCGCAATCTTCAATCAATCGGACGTGTTCTGAGAAAGGGCGACAATAAATTACAAGCAGTCCTCTATGACATTGCTGATGACATATCGAAAGGTAGGTCAAAAAGAAATTATACTCTAAATCATTTGATTGAACGGATCAAAGTTTATAGTGAAGAAAAATTTGATTATGAAATTTTAGAAGTAAAACTAGAGTAAACGTATGCTCAACTATGTAAGACAAGATGAAGAATTTTACTGCCACCTCAAGTTGGTTAGTAACGATGAAATCATGGGTAAATGTGTAGTTCATTTTGATGATGAACTACAAAAGAGAGTTGTGTTTGTACAAGAACCTGTGCAAATTACTATCTTCTTGAACGAACGCCCAGATGGTAAGACGGTTCGTGGAATAGGATTCACTAAGTGGATGCAATTTTCAGATGAAGATTTTTTCATCATCACTGAAGATCATGTTGTGAGCATGGCAAGTCTTGCCCCTGACATGATAGAAATGTATGAGAAATTTTTGGTGTCGGAGGAAGAAGATAAAATCAAAGATGAAGATATGGATAAACTGAAGAAAAATGCTGCCAAACCCGAAAAGATGTTAGGTCACATAGGAACAATTGAAGAGGCTAGAAAGAAGTTTGAAGCTATGTTCAAGCTATAGATATTGAATTTCAACCCTTACAGTGTTGATTGTACTGAAAAAAGTGACCATTGTCAAGTCCTTTATTATGTGTTATACTTTAGAGACTTACAAACGTAACAATGATATCAACCGCAGTCACCTGGCCACCAGTGTCAAATTCAACTTGTAATAACCAGACATCAATAATGAAGAAAAGAAAAGAAAAAGAACACTACGTTGATAACAAAAAATTCCTTGAAGAGGTTATTCGTCTTCGCAATTTTTTTGCTGAGGGAAAGGACCTTGGGCACAATAACTATAAGGAAACTATCCTCTACTTTAGAAACCATAAAGATAGAAGAACCTCTGTAAAGTTTGTAAGATGTTATGAGTACTTGGGTGGAGTCTTCAAAAAAATTGCTAATCACTTATCATACAAACCAAATTTCATCAACTACATGTATAAAGATGATATGATTTGTGATGGAATAGAAAACTGCATTCAGTACGTTCAAAATTTCAATCCCAGTAAGGGCGGTAATCCGTTTGCATATTTTACGCAAATCGTGTATTATGCTTTTCTAAGACGTATCGCCAAAGAAAAACGTCAACTTGATATCAAAGATAAGATTATTGAAAAGTCTGGATTCAATGAAATTGCCTCTGTTGACGGTGACTCACCCTCTTCATATAATCAGATCAAATCAAAAATTGAAATGAGAATGAACTACTGATGAAAATTTTGCTTATTACTGATCAGCATTTTGGTGTACGTAATGACAACCAGGCGTACATTGAGATGTATAAAAAATTCTATAGTAATCTTGTAATCCCATTCATTGACAAAACGGGAATTGATACTGTTATTTGTCTAGGTGATACATTTGATAAACGTAAGTCAATCAACTTTATGTCTCTAGAAGAGGCAAAGACTATGTGGTTTGATCGCCTACAAGAACTAGGAGTGAAGATGTACATGCTTGTAGGAAATCATGATATCTACTATAAAAATACCCTACGAATCAATGCCCCTACCGAATTACTTGGAGAGTACGAATACATCGATATTATTGATACCCCTTGCACTCGGACTATTGGGGATCTGGATATACTGTTTCTTCCTTGGATTTGTGATTCAACTAGAGATCGATCCTTCAGAGAAATCCAAAATACTACTGCTAGGGTCTGCATGGGTCATCTTGAACTTGCTGGTTTTGAGGCTCATCCTGGTTCCGTTATGGTAGGAGGTATGGATGAAACTATCTTTAGTAAGTTTGACAAAGTATTCTCTGGTCATTTTCATATGAAATCTTCAAGAGGAAATATCAACTATCTTGGAAACCCATATCAACTCTATTGGAATGACTATGGATGTAAGAGAGGATTCCATGTATTTGATACTGAAACTTTGAAGACTACTTTCTATCGTAATCCATATGATATGTTTAGAAAAATCTATTACAATGCAGATGGCATTCGTTATGATAACGATCAACCATTGGAAGGAACGTATGTAAAATTGATTGTTGAAGATAAACAGAATCATGCTAACTTTAGTGAATTCGTAAGAACTCTTCAAGAACAATCACCAGCAGATCTCAACATCATTGAAAATTTTTGTGTAGATTTAGAAAACGGTGTTGAAGTTCTGGAAACCGAAGACACCCTAACTATGTTAGAGACCTACATAGAAGAAGCGAAAGATTCCATCAAAGGAGATACCGAGTCAATCAAAAAACTTATCAAGTCCCTTTACGTAGAAGCATGTGAAATCTGATCAGATGTACATACTAGTTGCCCCAGAGAGCGGTGGTATATATGCCGCAAGGGATATAGAACGCAAAAAGGTGGTGCAACTTTTTGTGCAGGAAGATGATGCTATTCGGTATTGTAATATGCTTGTTGCAGAAGACTTTCGTGAAAATCTTGAAGTCGTAGAAGCCGAGGTTAGTACGGTGGTTGCAAATTGCAGGAAATACGGTTATAATTATTGTATAATAGAGCCCAATCAACTACTAGTACCTCCTAAAGAATGATCACATTTGAAACTGTCCGTTGGAAAAATTTCCTTTCAACAGGAAATACCTTTACAGAAATCGGATTACATGAATCTTCATCAACATTGATGATTGGTAGGAATGGTTCGGGTAAGTCTACCATCTTGGATGCGTTGTGTTTTGGTTTATTCAATAAACCATTTCGTAAAATCAATAAACCACAACTAGTAAATTCAATCAACGAAAAGGAATGTGTAGTTGAAATTGAATTTACAGCTTCTAATATCAAATATAAGATCGTGCGAGGTATCAAACCAGCTAAGTTTGAGGTGTATAAAGATGGTAAGTTACTTGATCAAGATGCAGCAACAAAAGATACTCAAAAGTATCTTGAGCAGTCAATTCTAAAACTAAATTATAAGTCTTTCACTCAGGTAGTTATTCTTGGGAGTAGTACTTTTGTTCCCTTTATGCAACTGCCTGCTGCACATCGGAGAGAAGTTATTGAAGATCTTTTGGATATTGGAATCTTTTCTAATATGAATGTGATCCTAAAAGATCGTATCAATGTTCTCAAGCAAAAACAAATAGACTGTGAGCATATGATGAAACTTTGCTCAGAGAAAGTTGTAATGCAAAAGAAACATATTGATAGTATTGAGCAAATCAAAGAGGAGCGTCTTGGTGAAAAGGCACAAAAGATTTCTGCCAATAAAAATGAAATTCACAGGATCACTGGAGAACTTGGTAATCTCAAGCGGGATATTGAATCTAAAGCAATCGACATCACAAAGAGAAAAGAGGTATCAGAAAAATTAGATAAACTCAAAGATGTACGTGCAAGAGTCAGTCAAAAACGTAATCTTGTTCGGAATGAACTGAAGTTCTTTTTAGATAATGATGTTTGCCCAACATGCACCCAAAACATTACTCCAGAGTTCAAAGAACAAAAGAAAAAAAGTCTTGATGAGAAAGATACTGAATATAAAGATGCAATAGATCAAATGGTATCTAAAGTTGATGTACTTGTAGAAGAACTTCATTCTCTTGAAGAGCAATCTAGAGAACTGCAAACTATGAGATCTATACACATTTCCCTTGAACGAGAGATCGTCAGGATGGAATTTGAGAATCTCAATATTGAAAAAGAGATTCAAGATCTACAAACTAACCAAACAAATGTTGAAGTTGAAAAAACTGCATTGGTTGAATATTCAAAGGAACTTGAGTCAACGTCTATTGCTTGCTCTCAAGTAGATAAAGAATTTGATGAGTATCGAATTATTTCAAACCTTCTGAAAGATTCTGGAATCAAGAGTCGTATAATCAGAAAGTATATTCCAGTGTTCAATCAATTGATAAACAAGTATCTTCAAAGCATGGATTTTTATGTGAACTTCTCTTTAGACGAGAACTTTGACGAAAAAATTATGTCTCGGTTTAGAGATGATTTTTCATACGCATCTTTTTCTGAGGGCGAAAAGCAAAAGATTGATCTGGCACTCTTGTTTACTTGGAGAGAAATTGCCAGAATGAAGAACAGTGTTTCCACAAATCTTTTGATTCTTGATGAAGTTTTTGATAGTTCTTTGGATGAGAGTGGCACACAAGAGTTGATGAAGATCTTGCGTAATCTTGGGAATGATGCTAATATATTTGTTATCTCCCACAAGGGAGAGATTCTAGTTGATAAGTTCCTGAGGACTGCTATCTTTGAAAAAGTCAATGACTTTTCTAAAATGAAGTACGATGGATAAATAACCCCTGGAGAGGTGGCCGAGTGGTTTATGGCAGCAGTCTTGAAAACTGCCGATGTGAAAGCATCCGTTGGTTCGAATCCTACCCTCTCCGCCACGGAATGTAGCTCAGCTTGGTAGAGCACTCGCTTTGGGAGCGAGAAGTCGCAGGTTCGAATCCTGTCATTCCGACCTTGGGAGTGTAGCTCAATTGGCAGAGCGGAAAGCTTATACCTTTCGTATACGGCAGATTACCGTGCGGTTGGGGGTTCGAGTCCCTCCACTCCTACTTGACAATCTAACATAAATACTCTATACTGATCAACATATATCATTTTAGTCATGGCACACTACAAACCATACTCTCCTGAGTGGCATCGTTATCGGTATTTGAAAGAAGCACTAGACAAGTATCTGGATGAATATATCGACAACGAAGTAATTCTTGAAGACATCACTGATATTTTATCTGAACGCTCTGAAAAAGCATATGAGGAATTCAGCAGGGTGAATGAATTGGAATCACTGATCAATGCTAAATAACCCTATTTGGAAAACTATGAAATCAACTAATAGGGGATGCTGTGGGGCAGGATGTCCTGATTGTCCCTTCCGACCTAAAAATAAATAACCCTATTTGGAAATTACATATGCTTTCTACACAGTATCGTTTGCGCTTAGAAGAAATCTGCAGGAAGATTAGTTTACATGAAAGCGTAGGGTTAGAAGATATGATTTGGGCAGAGAAGCTAGGTAAAGCAAACCGCACTGCAGGCACCATGCTACGTCAAGCAAGACGTAAAGCAGAGAATCCAGACATGCAGGAAGGTGATATGGATGATTTTCTAAACCAATTGGACATTGGTGGAACTGGGCATGAGCGTTTTGGTCATCGTGGGTTTAGAAATATTGACGATATGACTGACTGGTGGACTGAAGGCAGAGATAAACCTGATGACTGGAGACAAAGAGATTAGTGGCACAACCTGTTGACAGCGAGGGGTAGTATGCCCTATACTAGTAAGGTATTCAGGAACACCGAGATGCTTGTCAACACCGACGTAAAAGGAACACTTGCTAAATTACTGGCAACTGAAAACCTTCATGTTGAGCACCGTAAGATTTCTACGGCATACTTCGATGTTCACAAACGTGTGCTTGCCCTTCCAATTTGGAAAGATGTTACAGGTGACGTGTACGACCTTCTAGTGGGTCATGAAGTGGGTCATGCCCTCTATACCCCTGAAGATGATTATAAGACCGCTCCAAAGGATTATATCAACGTTCTAGAGGATGCTAGAATTGAACGTAAGATGAAAGTTACTTACCCAGGACTTCGTAAATCTTTTTATCGCGGATACCAAGAACTAAACAATAAGAATTTCTTTGGAACCAACGATAAAGATATTTCTAAGTATAACCTACTGGATAGGATCAATCTTCATTTCAAAGTTGGCACAGTCGATTGTATTTCAATTCCCTTTACAGAAGAAGAATTGCAATGGGTTGATCGCACAGCCAATACTGTGACTTTTGAAGACGTAGTAACACTTGCAGAAGAACTTTATGAATACTGCAAATCTACAGTAGTAGAAGAGATTACTCCTCCGCCACCACCTCCTTCAAATAACGGTGGAAATACACATTCTGATGAATATGATCCACAACCATCTGATGGAGAATATGATGATGAAGAAGAATGGGAGACTAAAGATGGGTTTACCAATGAAAAAACTGAAACCTCTGCATCAGATATCCAGGGTGGAGATACAAGTCAAGATATTCAAAACTCTCTGACACAACAATCACTTATTGAAAATCAAGAAACTCTTCTTGATGATAGTGCTCGTGAGTGGGTATATTTGACAATCCCTACTATAGATATGGATCATCATTTGGTTCCTTGGAGAAAAGTTGCAAATGATCTTCGCAGCTTCTATAACGACACGTATGTTACGTGCTCAAATGTTGAAGGTAGTTTCCGTAGATATGCTCTCTATAAGCGTGGGGCACAGAAATCTGTAAATTATCTTGTCAAACAATTTGAGATGAAGAAGTCTGCAGATCAATACGCTCGTTCTAGCATTGCAAAAACTGGAGTTCTAGATACTAACAAACTTCATAACTATCAAATCACTGAAGATATTTTCAAAAAAATTACAGTGGTTCCTGACGGTAAAAATCATGGACTGATCTTCCAATTGGACTGGTCTGGATCTATGCAGGGAGTTATTATGGATACTCTCAAACAACTCTATAACCTAATCTGGTTCTGTCAAAAAGTTTCCATTCCATTTGAAGTTTATGCATTTCAAAGTGGACTTCGTGACTCTCACGAATCACCTCAGGAAAAGGATTTGCATACCATTTATATTGGTAAAGACTTCAGGTTGATTCAGTTATTCTCCTCCGAAATGAATACTCGTGTTCTTGATCAACAAATGAAACATGTTTGGTCTCAGTGTTGGGGTATGGCGTCTCATGGTTATAGTCATGCATACGTTACAAGATATATGCTTGGTGGAACTCCTTTGGTTCAAGCAATCATTGCTACTAGGCAACTAGTTGCAAATTTCATCAAACGTGAAAAAGTGCAAAAGGTGAATGTTGTTTGTCTGACTGATGGTGAAGCAAATCCAATGAGTTATATTCTCCAGGATCGTACTGGTAACTATAGATGTTCAATGCTTTGTCATAACACAGCTAAAGTTCATATTCTCATTGACCCTATTTCTAAACGGCAACGTCGTATTTCACCTTACCCCAATCAAACTACAACTGAAATTGTTTCTTTCTACCGTAGTATTACTGATTACAACTGGATCGGATTCCGTCTCTGCTCAAAGGGTGAGATGCAGCAAAATGTTACAGCGATCAATTCTGATAGTGCTTATGTCAAAAAGGCAATCGACTGTTGGAATAAAGAACGTTATGTTGAACTTCGTAACGGTAGTGGATTTGATGTTCAATATATGATGCCAAACAAGTATATTGGTGAAGGAACTGAAGAACTCACTGTTTCTCAGAAAGGTGAGATTGCAACCAAAACTGAACTACATCGGGCATTCAAAAAGCATATGGGATCTAAAATGGCAAACAAAACTTTTCTCAATAAATTTGTGGAGATGATTGCATGAAGTGGGAAGTTACTTACAAAATAAAAGCAACTGGTTCTAAGTACCATAAAAAAATTGTTGAAGCAACTACACAATATGAAGCAAAATCCCTTGCCCAATGTGAGATGCCTGATGCTATACTGTGTGGAAATCCCCGACCCCTATGAATATTTTTGTCACTAATAAGTATCCTGCAGAATCTGCGATTGTTTTGCCAGACAAGCATATCGTAAAGATGCCACTCGAATGTTGTCAAATGTTATCTATTGTAGCATCCAAGTGGTATCACAACTATGGACCTCTACCAAAACTAGATGGCAAACCTTATGCAACTGAAAAAGGTGCATTTAGAAATCATCCCTGTACTCAATGGGCTGCAAAGTCTGTACACAATGCATACTGGTTGATCAAACATGGAATGAATCTATGTGATGAATATGCAGTACGTTACAACAAAATACACTCGTGTTATAATACTTTGCTTTCAGCATATTATCTTTTCCCCAAAGGAAAGGTTACAAAAGTAACACCATTTGTACGTGCAATGCCAGATATATATAAATTTGACGACAGCATAGATACCTATAGTGCTTACAAAATATACATTGCATCAAAACCCTGGGTTGCTAGTAATTATATCAAACTGCCTCAACGCAAACCAGAGTGGGTTTGATGGTCAGTTAGCCAACTGGACTTGACTCTTGCCATTTACGATTCCTAGTGCTATAATAACAAGGTACACAAAGAGGACACACGATGCCTAAACCTAGCGTAAGCACCGAGCAACTGGTTCAGACTTTGACCGATAGCTTTGGTAAAACAGTAAATGCTAAACAGGTGCAAACAGTTGCTGATCAACTTGGCATCACTTATATTACTGCGTCTAGAAAACTTGATCAGTTCAAGGAAGGTCGTGGTAAATGGAATCTTACCACTCAAGAAGTACGGCAACAACTTGAAACAATAATTTCATCATTTGTTCCATCATCTGATAGTAACTTTGTTCCTTTCGGTAACTTCAGTGACATCAAAAAAATTATTCGCAGTAAACAGTTCTATCCAATTTTTATTACTGGACTATCTGGAAATGGAAAAACTGTTGGTGTTGAACAAGCATGTGCTCAACTACAACGTGATTTGATTCGTGTAAACATTACGATTGAGACTGATGAAGATGACCTTATTGGCGGTTTCCGCCTTGTTGATGGTGCCACTGTTTGGCACAATGGTCCAGTTATTGAAGCCCTCGAACGAGGGGCGGTCTTGTTACTTGACGAGATTGACCTTGCCTCCAACAAAATCCTTTGTCTACAATCCGTGCTAGAAGGTAAAGGAGTCTTCTTGAAGAAGATCGGTCGTTATGTTCAACCTGCGCCTGGATTCACAGTAGTTGCCACTGCTAACACCAAAGGTAAAGGTTCTGACGATGGACGCTTCATCGGCACTAACGTGTTGAACGAAGCATTCCTTGAGAGGTTCCCAATCACACTTGAGCAGGACTATCCTACTGCTAATATCGAAACTAAAATTCTTACCAACTATGGTTGCGATACTGAGTTTGCTGATAATCTAGTGAAGTGGGCAGGCGTTATCCGCAAGACTTTCTTTGATGGTGGTGTTGATGAAGTTATTAGCACTCGTCGTCTTGTGCATATTGTTGAAGCGTACAATATCTTTGGTGATCGACTCAAAGCAATTCAAGTTTGCGTGAATCGATTTGATGAAGATACTAAGCAATCCTTTGTCGAACTCTACACCAAGGTTGATTCTGGTGAAGATCCCGATGATGACGAATCTCCAGAAGAGATGGTGCGGCGTCATGCTATGGAATCGATCTCTTGACATATCAAACTGAAATCTCTATAATAGAAGAACAACTCTATCTTTCATTATGAACTTGAAGTACAACGAAGACGTAATTCTTGACGAATTACGTCAATACATTATGAACACTTACACCCAACACTATTCTGTTGGCGATGATAAGATTCAAACTCTAGATTTGATTGAGGCATGTGGTGACGGCGAAGCTTTTTGCCGTAGTAATATCTTGAAGTATGCTTCACGATATGATAAAAAAGGTAGCGCCCGCATGGACATTATGAAAGTGCTACATTATGCAGTTCTTCTGCTAAACTTCAATGACAAAAATGCCACCCGTGACAATTACAACCAATGACAGTATTGACTACTACCACACATAAAATCCTCAAGAACTTTGCTTCGATCAATAACTCTATTGTGATCAAACCTGGAAGCACTATTGGCACATTGAGTGTGAATAAAAACATTCTTGCTGTTGCAGATGTAGAAGAAAAATTTGAAAAGCAAATTTCAATCTACGATCTTAGTCAGTTCCTGCATGGATTCTCATTCTTCAATGTTCCTGAGGTTGTGACTGATAATGAAAGTTATGTAACTGTAACTGAGCATGGAAACGATACAAAAAAAGTGCGTTTCTATTATGCAGATCCTGATATTATCGTACAACCCCCAGATAAAACGATTGTACTTCCTTCCGTAGACGTGTCTTTCACCATCTCTGAAAGTAATCTGACAGAGTTGCGTAGGGCAGCGTATGTATTTGGTCTTCCTGATATTTGTGTGTATGGTGATAAAAAAATGATCACTATCTGCACAACTGATAAGAAGAACGATACCTCACATACCTATACCTTTGAACTTGGACCTACAACTAAAGAGTTTTGCTACTGCCTCAAAGTTGAAAATCTTAGAATTCTAAATCAAGATTATAAGGTTAGCATCAGCAATTCGAATGTAGCATACTTTGATGGTGGCAATGTCCGTTATTGGATCGCTCTAGAACCATGAATAACTTTGAATTCTATGGATATGATTTCATACCAGGAATTCTAACTCCTAAAGATGCTGCAAATCTTCACCAAGATTTACAGCAACAAGAGTTCGATAAAGAACCACCAGAGTACGATCCTGGTAGAGGTCTAGTCAAGATGGTTTACAAACCAAAATGTGCTGAAGATATATTCGATCAAGTACATCATTTACTAGAAACGTACCTGAGTACTGCTCTATATCCTACCTACTGGTTTTGTACTCAATATTACAACAAGTCTTACATGGCAGCACATAAAGATCGTGGGGCATGTGAGGTATCCATAAGCATGAATATCTCACAAGATGGTTTACCATGGGACTTGTGTTTACGTGATAAAACTGGTAGAATTATTCGTCGCAAAACAAATCCTGGCGACGGGGTTCTATATGCTGGTACAGAAGTAACACATTGGAGAACTCCATATCAAGGGCGAATCTACACTCAACTATTCCTTCATTATGTCAAAAAAAATGGAAAATACTCAGACTTCAAATACGACGAGCTCAAGTCCTCCCCTAACTAGACCCATTGTACAGGGAGGTGTTCTTCAAACTAGTCGTGAATGTGGTACTTGTAAAGAATGTTGTGGAGGATGGTTGTGGGGCGAAGCGCATGGCATCCCATTCTTTCCCAATCACCCATGTCATTATCTAGATCCTAATCCTGGTCGCTGTGGTGGATGTACTATTTACGAAGATCGTCCTGCAATATGTAGAGATTTTCAGTGCCTTTGGCTTCAAGATTTACAAATGCCTGGATGGATGAAACCTGAATTCTCTAAAGTTATTATGTACCAACGTACATATGAAGATGTTGAAGGTGAGGTCCATGAACCTGGTTGGAGCATCACCTGGGTCTCTATGGTAGAATGTGGTGAAACTGTCGATCCTACAGTGTTGAATTGGGTTATTACCCAGGCACGAACACAAGAATTCAATTTGCATTACCAAGTAAAGAAGACTGATTACTATATGGGTAGTCCAGTATTCCAAGACTTTGCACGTACTTACGGTCTGCAAAGTAAAACGACTGTTGTTGTACATGAGGAAGAACATGCATGATTTTCTTTGGGTTGAAAAATATCGTCCACAGTCAGTTGAAGATTGTATCCTACCTGAAGAAATCAAATCTATCTTTACTGGATTCTTGAAGCAGGGAGAGATACCTAATCTTCTTCTAGCTGGAACTGCTGGTGTTGGTAAGACTACTATTGCTAAGGCACTTTGCCAAGAACTTGATGTAGACTACATGGTCATCAACGGATCTGATGAGGGTCGTTTTCTAGAAACTGTTAGGAATCAAGCAAAGGCATTCGCATCAACCGTCTCATTGACCTCTAGCAGTCGCCACAAGGTGCTTATCATCGATGAGGCAGATAACACTACTCATGATGTTCAACTCCTTCTGAGGGCATCTATCGAGGAGTTTCAGCGTAACTGTCGATTTATCTTTACCTGTAACTACAAAAACAAAATTATTGATCCTCTTCATTCTCGTACTACAGTCGTTGATTTCAATGTAACTGGAAAACAGAAGGTTGATATTGCACAGCAATTTTTACTACGCTGTTGTGACATCCTTTCGCTTGAGCATGTCGAGTATGAACGTAAGGTTGTCGCTGAACTTATTATGAAGTTCTTTCCAGACTTCAGGCGTGTGCTCAATGAGTTACAAAGATATTCATCTACAGGTAAAATTGATACTGGAATCATTGCAGTATGCGGAGATGAAAGTTATGCTGCCCTCACAGATGCTTTGAAAGGTAAAAACTTTACTCAGGTGAAGAAGTGGGTTGACCAAAATATTGATAACTCACCTACCTTGATTATGCGAGGTATTTACGAGCGACTATATACAATGCTTGATAAAAAAAGTATTGCTGCCGCAGTGCTAATTATTGCTGAGTATCAGTATAAGTCTGCATTTGTTGCTGACCAGGAAGTCAATCTTCTTGCGTTTCTTACTCAAATTATGTTAGAGTGTGAATTCTTATGAACCTAAAAACACCCCTCAGATATCCTGGAGGTAAATCTCGTGCTACCGTAAAACTAGCACAGTTCCTTCCAGATATGGAAAAGATTACTTACTATAGAGAACCATTCCTTGGAGGTGGATCTGTTGCACTTTACATGACACAGAGGTATCCACATCTACAAGTATGGGTAAACGATCTATATTTACCCCTATGTGTTTTTTGGACGGTCCTTCGTGATAATTCAAAGGATCTTCATCGTATTCTAAAGGAGTACAAAACTCTACATGATACTCCAGAATCTGCCAGAGAACTTTTCAATCAGATGAAAGTTGCTATAGATAATCCTAAGTTAGGTGAGTTGGATATAGCTGTAGCATTTTATGTAATCAACAAGTGTAGTTTTTCTGGACTTACTGAAAGTTCCTCATTCAGTGCTCAAGCATCTAATTCAAATTTTAGTATGCGTGGAATTGATAACATACCAGAATATTCTAAAATAATTCAAAACTGGAAGATTACAAATTATAGTTATACTCGGGTAATGGGTAATGGTCAAGACATTCTAATTTATCTGGACCCACCATATGAAATCAAAGACAAGTTGTATGGCAAGTCTGGCAACATGCACTCAGGATTCAATCATGACAAATTTGCAGGTATCTGCCAAGAACATGTAGAAGCAACTAAGATGCTGGTATCATATAACTCAAGTCAATTGATTCGGGAACGATTTGCTGGCAAATGGTCTCCCTATGAATATGACCACACATATACTATGAGATCTGTTGGAGACTACATGGCAGATCAAAAAAATCGTAAAGAACTTGCTCTTATAAATTATGACATCAGACCAGAACTACCAACTAAAGGATTATCTAAAAACAATAAATCAAACAAAACAAAATCTGATGCGTGAGGGAGATCCTCTTTGGCAAAAGAAGTATCCAGCATTTATTATCAACAAGTGTTTATCATTTCATATTGATACTGTCATGTATGCAAATGAAATGAACCAACATAATTCCATCGACAATCAACTGCAATATGATTTTTATATAAATATTGTGAGACCAAGGGCAAGATTTGCACCTTGGGGTAAGAAGGAAAAGGTGAGCGATCTAGATTTCGTCAAGCAATATTATGGTTATAACAACCAAAAAGCATTAGACGCCCTTCGCATTTTGACTTCTACCCAACTTGAGTTTATTCGGTCAAAATTGAATACGGGTGGTAAAAATGGATGATATTGAAATTTTTTGGGACAAGAATAAAATGGTCGAGGTCACCCTTGGTGAACCAGATGACTTTTTGAAAGTTCGTGAAACTCTGACACGTATTGGGGTCGCGTCTAGAAGGGAACATAAACTGTACCAATCTTGCCATATCCTTCATAAAAAAGGGCAGTATTATATCGTACACTTCAAAGAACTATTTGCACTTGATGGTAAAAAAGCAAATATTACTTTGAATGATATTCAACGTAGAAATAGAATTATTCAATTACTTTCTGATTGGGGATTGGTAACAATTGTTGATGCTACATCTATTGAAGATCTCGCACCCCTAAGTCAAATCAAAGTTATTGCACATAAAGATAAAGAAGAATGGAATCTAGAGTCTAAGTATAATATTGGTAAACGTAAAATTCCAACATCTGAGGTTCGATCCGATAAATAGATCGGACTTCATCATTACAACGATGGACAAGAAAAAGGAAAATGCTATGGGACAATTGATTCGTATATGTATTTTGAGTTGGTCTGCTGCTCTTCTCACCGCTAGCTATTCAGGTATGCTATCCAAAATGGATCCCACCTTTATTGCTACTGTGTTCACAGCATCTGCTGCTACGTTCGGTATCAATACCATGAAGAAAGGTGATGATGAAGAACCTAAAGCACCAGAGGCACGTAGAGAAGAATTTGTAGTTGCTCCTCCAGAACCACCATCACCAGAAATAACTCTTGAAGAAAGAGTTGAAGCTCTGGAAGAGGGACAAGTTCAACCAAGAACCTAAGAATTGTCGGTGTATACTAATCTAAAGTGTGGTTCCTACTACCACACTTTTTTTGTTAGCTCTTATAATTAGTAGTGGATGCCGTAAGGGTCCACAAAATACAAACTCGCTTACAAAGGAGCTAACAACATGACTAACCTAACAAGGTATACTACTGCGGATCTTCCTACATTGTTGGAGAAGATTACTCGCAACTCTATCGGAATGGATGAATATTTTGATAGATTGTTCAAAGTTCATGAATCAACTTCTAACTATCCTCCATACAATCTAGTACAAGTCAGTAACGTAGAATCGAGACTTGAGGTTGCTCTTGCAGGATTTAGAAAGAAAGAAGTCTTTGTCTATACACAAGATGGTAAACTTTTTGTGGAAGGACAAAAAGAGGATAAAGAAACGGATTCTAATTATCTTCACAAAGGTTTAGCACAAAGAAGTTTTACACGAACCTGGACACTCTCTGATGATACTGAAGTAAAATCGGTTGAGTTTGGGGATGGACTTTTGACCGTAGTGCTCGGTAGAGTTGTTCCAGAAACTCATAAACGAAAGGATTATCTTTGATAACCAAATCTTAGTTGACATAATCCCAAGGTTGTGTCATAATAAATACATTCAAGTGATGAGACCTCAATTACTCGTTGACTCACTGAAACGGAGTTTGTCGAAGCTCCTTCCATCCGCAGGTATTACTCTGCGAGAAACTTAGAGGTACAATTTTTATGTATAAATTCGCAATCGCAGCTGTTGCAGCTGCTCCTTTTCTTGCCACCGCTGCGTTCGCTGGCCCTTATGTAGAATCGAAGACCACTGCTGGTCTTTCTGATGGCACCTACAAAGGTGCTCAAACCGAACTTCGTGTTGGTTATGAAGAGAAAGTTTCCAAGGGCGTAACTGTCTTTGGTGAAATCGGTCCTGGTTATGAGTGGACGGCGATTGATGGCTTCCTGCAGACCACTGGTGAAATCGTTGCCGTTGGTGAAGTTGGTGTGAAAGCCAAAGTTTCCGACCGTGTTA
>Ga0194118_10000283_pt1 | contig 94355 bp, 88 predicted proteins | sample TA2MahsurfametaG_2_FD_148662 | JGI IMG/M metagenome (GOLD analysis project Ga0194118, IMG submission 148662) | Freshwater microbial communities from Lake Tanganyika, Tanzania - TA2015013 Mahale N5 surface | ecosystem: Environmental > Aquatic > Freshwater > Lake | place: Tanzania: Lake... | reverse complement strand
TCCTTTGATGGATATTGCAAACAAGGCAAAAGTAAAACAAAGTATTGATGACTACATTATTCGTAGTAAACAAACAACAAGGGCAGGAAGTTTAATGTCAAGACAAGCACATATGGAACTTGCAATTAAGGAAGGACTTAATGTAAATCTTGGTGATGTAATCTTTTATGTTAACAACGGAACTAAAGCTTCACACGGAGATGTTCAAAAAGTTAACAAACCAAAAAAAGGTTGGTCACAAGAACATATTGATATTTACGGTGGGACTATTCCTGAAAACTTAGATTCTATAATTCAGTTAAATTGTTACCGTATTGATCCTTCGGATTTAGAAAATAACCCAACAATGAAAGGTCAGTATAATATCCAAAGAGCAATTGCAACTTTCAATAAAAGAGTGGAGCCATTACTTGTTGTATTCAAACAAGAAGTGAGAAATGGATTATTGGTTAAGAATCCTGAGGACAGACCTTTCTTCACTAAAGGACAATGTGAACTAATAAATGGACAACCTTTTGATGAGGGTGATCAAGATAAGTTAGAAGATGTGATGGAAATCTCACCTGAAGAAATGTCGTTTTGGAATAGGGTCCAAATAAGTCCATTTCATATGTATGAATTAGCTGAAGGCTCTATGAACAAGTACTTACCTATGACAGTTTGATCCCGTCAGAAGAAATAATATACCAATGTTGCTGAACAAATTGAAATTGCACACAAGCCCCTTTTTCAATTGTTAGTTCGTCCCATTCTTGATCTACCAATCCAAAATCTGGTTTAATTATGACTGTTGTTAATGATTTTACCGTAACCTTATCATTAACTGATGAATTTAATGTAACTTCACATAAATCAACGTTTAAAACAACAACTAAGTTTTCGGTTCCTGTGGTATAGGAAGAAGATTCCACTATGACTGAAGAATTCTTTTTATCTATCTTATGATGGATAACTTTTTGAGTTTGTATTTTAATAATGTCTTTACGATTAGTTTTTGTCATATAACATAAATTTGTCTTGGCATTGGTCTGAACTTCAAAGTTTTGTTCAAATTTTCAGCTAAAAGAGCTTCTCGTTCTAATACTTTATCTGGTCTTAATCTTGTCAAACTTCCTTCAGCACCTGTTAACTGCTCAATTAACTTCAATTTTTCGTCTTTTCCTTCGGTGGCTAACGTAGTATATTCCATAGTTAAGTCACCATCAGGGGTTTTCAAGTTACCACTAAATTTACCCCTTACTTTTGATAAAGTTTCTTTACAAGATGCAATGAAATATTTCCTTACCCATTGTTGTGCGGGATTATTTAAATCATCCCAACTAAGTTTTTCAAAAGGAACTTCAGAGGGATCTTTAATTATATCAGGATTATCTCTTCTACATTTGTCTTTGTCTCCATCGGTTGTATCATAATACCAATACCAAACTTTCCCCCTCATTAAAGTCGCGTTACCGAAGTCAAATTTACCTCCCGGTGTATTCATCAAGTGAACAGCTTTCTTTCCGTCAGGTAGTGCGGTAACTCTATAAGTTAAGTCACCAGCAATAATTCTTCTTTGGATGTTAATTTCTTGCATTCTCAATAACATATCAAATGCCGGCATCAAAAAGTAACTTCCTGAAACATTACCTACTTGAGCGTACCCTGCCGGACCTGAGATACCTCCCCCAGCAATACCACCAAAAGCCCATGGATCAAATAACATATTATTTAATTCCGCAGGACTAAACCAAAGTAATTCATTTAATTCTCTATTAGCAGGAATCTCATAGATTTGGCGGCCCCTTTCTAATTGTATGTAATCTTTCTTTAATACCCAATCACCCCCTGTTTGTAGACCTGCAATCTTTGAATATGCATAGGTGTACCTTGTTTCAAAATCTAAACTTTTAGTAAGGAACGCTCTTGATAATGATTGTGTCTCAACATTCAACCCCCAAAGATTAGTCCAATTTGATTCTATTAACCAATTTTGTATAAACTCGGAATAATCATCAATCGAAAATTCCAATAGAGTATCCATTTGTTCATCTTCTAACTCTATTGATCTCAACGGTGCACCTAAGACATGCCTCACTTTTTGATATAGCTTAGTTCTATCAGGTTCATTAATAATTGACATATTGGTTTTTATATATAAATATTTATTGGTCACAAATAATTTTATTTCTATCTTTTTTCGGCACATTATTAACAACGCCAACAACCTTACCATTTCCTTGATATCTGTAAACTTTTAAATTATCTATGTTTGGTTTTATTCTAAATCTTATAGATAATCTTTTTTCTAAACATCCTCTTTGCCCTTTGTTTGACCAATAAAGATCAATATTTTCTATTGGTACTATAAGATTATTTTCGTATATAATTCCTGCAATTTGTGATTTTACCTTTTGTAAATAAGAAATTGCGTTTTTATTTTCGGTTAACCAAACATATATCCTATTAATAAGTTCATTATACAAACTAAGATATTCTTTTTTGTGAATTTTCAAATTACTTTCTTTGAAAATGGAAAAAAATTCAGAAAGATAACTATCAATAAAAGGATCCATTTTCTTAACTTCAAAATTAGATTTTCCTGAAAAAATTAAATTACCTTCCTCATCATATAAATCATTTTTACTTTCTAAATCTGATTTAATATAGTACGAACCTTTCCTAAATGAATTGTACAAACAACTTGTTATTTGAAAAAAGAAAAAATCTAAACTTAGTTTTTCACTTTTAACGGATTGAAGTGTCTCAAAAAATTTTTGTTTTTGATCGTCTGAACATCTATAGTTAAGTTGGAGTTTTGTTGGTTTGTATAAAAAATCGTCCCCCTCAAAACTTTTTTCATATTCTTGATGTGAAAGGGATCTTACGTATGAAACTAATTCATCTATAGTATCAGGAACAACTGAAGTTTTTTTCAAAGATTTTATAATTTTAGATTTCTGATACGGGTCAATTTTTTGGGAGACGATAAAATCTGAAATTAACTCTAAAAAGTTTTTGGTTTTTTCTTCGTTTACTAACGAAAGATCAACAATAATTGGAAAACTACCTACGACTTTTTTTTCAAAAAATTTATCAAGTACTAATATGGATCTTTCTAAACTTTGAATTATTGATCGGTCAGTCAAATTATCTCTATACTCTTGTAACTTACAAAATGGTGAATCTTTTATATTTTGAGAATGTGCGTAGTCACATAAGTAATCTATTTTTGAATTTGTTCTTACCGCAATTTCATTTATTGTGGTTTTACTTTTTTTTTTAGATTGGTAGAGCTGATTTACAAACTCCCAATTTACTGATGACCAAAAATTTTTAACGTATTGGTCTCTTTTATTTTTATATCTCAGGTAGTATGCGTGCTCCCAAACATCTAATCCTAAAATAGGAAACCCACCCTTTTCAACCACATCCATCATAGGATTGTCTTGATTTGGTGTCGACATAATTTTTAAATTTCCGTTTTTCAAAACGATCAACCAAACCCATCCCGATCCAAATCTATCTAAAGCAACTTGATTAAATTCATCCTTCAAATTCTTTAAACTACCAAATTGACTATTAATTTTTTTTAAAATTTCTCCTTTCGGTACTTGTTTTGTTGGGGATAACATTTTCCAAAACAATGCATGATTAAACGCCCCACCTGCGTTGTTTCTTATTTTGTCATTATATTTTCCTACCTTTAAAATTATTTCTTCTAAATCTAAATCTCCATAGTTTTTTTCAGATAAAGCGTCATTTAATTTTTTAACATAACCTTTGTAATGTTTGTTATAATGAACATCCATTGTCATTGGGTCAACAAATCTTTTAATTGCTGAATATGAATATGGTAATTTTTCTATACCAATTTTTTTCATTTCGGTTATAAAACCTTCATGAATCGATTGTTTTTCATTTATTAAAATATTCTCGTTCAGTTTGTTAACTTTGTTTTCAAAAACGTAATTCTCATACATCATCTCCTCTTGTTGGGGATTTTCCTTTTCAAACATTTTAACTAATCTTCCTGCAAAGGCATTTGCCTCGTCTTCATTTCTTCCGCCAATGTTTGGTCCGTGTTTTCTATTTAGAATTGTCCTCTGATGTTCATGAACCCACTCGTGTGATAAAGTTCTTAAAATATCTCGGTTCATTCGATTCTTAGTTAAAATTTTTATTTTATCGTCCATTCTACTTCCAGTAGTCATTTCACCATATCGTTCACCTAAAAATTCGATTGTGACATCATTTTTTAAGGTAAATTCTTTGTTTAAAAATTTTATAAAAGAATTGATCAATGATTTATCATTATCAGATAAACCCGAATTTACGTATTTTACAGTAACTTTCATTACTGATAAATAGTTTAAAAAAAGATTATTTTTTTTTGTTAATTAGATTTAGTATTTCTTCCAACGTATCTCCGAGTTCTTCTTGAGGTTCGTCACCCATCACGGTATTGATGATTTTCTTTTTCTTATTTAAGATGTCATAAATTGCACCTTCGATTGTATTTTCAAATAAAGGATAATAAACCAACACGTTTGATTTTTGTCCATATCTGTAAGCCCTATCTTCTGCTTGTGCATGTTCAGCGGGAACAAAAGATAAATCGTTCATAATAACAACCTCAGCCGATGTTAGTGTTAAACCAACACCAGCAGCTTTCAAGTTACCAACAAAAACTTTGATTTTTTCATCGGTTTGAAATGAATCAACGGATTGTTGTCTCATTGCATTTGAACAACTTCCATCAAGATAGACCGCTTGTTTTCCAAAATGTTGATAAATTGTTTGTAGAGTATCTGTAAAATTAGTGAATATGATTACTTTTTTTCCTTGTTCTAAAATGTTTTCAGCAAATTCAATTGTTTGTTTTACTTTTTCGTTTGCAATTACTTTTCTAACTTTCATTAATTTAGAAAATTGTATTGTAAGAGATTGAGATTCTTCGGTTTTATTTTCATACCAATCATAATACTCACCCATAAGATTTTCATATTCTGTGGATTTTAAACGTAAATAAACAGGAGTAATAATTTTATCAGGAAGATCTAATACATTTTCTTTTAATCTTCTCAACACTTGTTTTGATGTTCGGTCACGTAGTTCTTCTAAATTTGACGCACCTGTTACATTCCAAACTTTTCTTTTTCCTGCAATGAATTGATATCCTTGGCAATATCTTATAGCATACGCCATCCAATTTTGAGCGACAGAATTTTCTATTATACTTAATAAATTGTAATAGTTCATTGGTCGTGATGTCATCGGAGTTCCAGTTAATAACCAAACTCTTTTAACTTTTTTTACAAAACTATTTATTATTTTTGTTCTTTGAGCTTGTACGTTAGAAATCATATGTGCCTCATCCAAAATCACTAAATCAAAATTGGATTGTTCTAACAATGAACTTTCTTTGTCTTTAGAATTGTGGAAATTTTTTAATATATCATAATTTACAATTACAAAATCAGAATCGACAGAATATTTTTTTCCCTCACAAATAAAAGTAGGCCTGTTTGAATAGTTCTCAATTTCTCTTTGCCAATTAATTTTTAATGATGCGGGACAAACAATTAATATTTTTTTTGCCCCTGTCTCTAAAGCTGCAATAATTGTTGAGGTAGTTTTACCAAGTCCCATGTCGTCGGCTAAAATAAATCTTTTAGATCCTACTAACTTTTCTATGGCTTCTTTTTGGTGTGAAAGTGGCGGTCTATGATTATATTTAGAGTAATCAATTTCAACTTTATCAACAGAGTGAGATTTTATAAGAGCTGATTTTGGTATCCAAAATTCACTCAACACATCTTTTTCAAAGAACTTAGCCCAAACGTGATAGGATTTTTCTTTTTCTACTAACAATTTCTCAATGAATATTTTTTCAGGAGTTTGGAACAGGTATTTTTCTTCTGCAAACTTTTCAGCAAAATATGTATCTAACTCAACCCATTTTCTTGCAACTTTGGGTGTTGTGTCAAAATAATTTATTACATAGTCCGCTTGAGTTCTTGTAGGAAAAAACTTTTTAGAAGTATCCTTTTTGTTTTTTAAAAAAATAATATAGTTGTTTGCACCTGAATACGAATCAAGTAACTCCAAAGCTTTGTGTTCTAATAAAGATTTAGTAGTTGTCAAATCTTTTTTATATAAAAATACTACAATTTTTAATATTTATCAATAAAAACAACAAATGAACAACAAAGTTCCTATAACTAGATTGGGTAAATTTTTTGGAGATAAAGATTTCCAATTAGAGATCTCGATTGGTCAAGAGTGGTTACTTGGTGACATGAACTATACTTGTGTACTTTATAGAATTGATAGAAACAGAATAAAAATTGATGATGTTTATGGTGAAACGTTAGAAGACGGTGTTACTTTCTTACCACCCGTTGAGTTCAATGCTTATGTCGCAATTACTGCACCGACAAATAGTTTTTTAGGTAGTACCAAAATGGATCAAGTTGAACCTGGAAATATTACTATGTCTGTTTATTTGAAAACATTGGAAGATTTGAATATTGATATAAACTATGGAGATTATGTTGGGTACTATGATACTGAAAATTTTGTTAGGTATTATTCAGTCGTAAACGATGGTAGGGTTACATCTGACATAAAACATACTTATAAAGGTTACAAACCTTTTTATAGAACAATAATCGCGGCACCTGTAGGTCCAAATGAATTTAGAGGAATATAATGGCGTTACCAAATAAAATAAAAAAATATATACCACTCAAACAACCTGTCACTCCTTATGAAAGAAGAGAAGAGTTACTTGAGATAATAAAAGAAAAAGGTACATTTTTACCTAAAAGTTTATTACACGCTGATTTGGATGGCGGATTTTTGCAATTTGTAAAAGATCAATTATCAATATCTGTTTCAGGTAAGAAAGTTCCTACTGTAGATATTTTAATAACCACTCAGAATTGGGCTCAGTTTGTCGAGACGTGGGATTTTCAAAATATTGATAAAAACGTAGAACCACCATTTATTGTTGTTGTTCGTGCACCTGAAGTAAAATTTGGGGATCCCGTTATAAAATATAATATACCTAATAGAAAATTATATCACTACGCAGAAGTACCAACTTGGGATGGACAAAGACATGGAATAGACATTTATAAAATACCCCAACCAATTCCTGTTCAAATAACATACACTGTTATAATAGTTTGTAATCGTATGAGGGAACTTAATACTTTCAATAAAACTATTGTAGAAAAATTTGCTTCAAGACAAGCATACCAAGTTATAAACGGACACTATATTCCTATAGTATTAAACGACGTAACAGACGAGTCAATTTTGGATTTGGAAAAAAGAAAGATGTACATACAAAAATATGGTATGACTCTACAAGGTTTTCTTTTGGATGAAGATGAATATAAAGTATCACCCGCAATTGTGAGAACGTTTCAAACTTATGAAGTGGATGATAAAATAAAAAGTAGAAAAAAGAAAAAAAATACAGAATCACCTACAGATCTTACATTTAATTTCCCAAAGAACAAAAATTCTTTTGAAATCAAGGTTGACTATACTACAGATATGAATATAACAACTACGGAAAATGTAGAAGAGTACAACGTTTTTATAAATGAAGATTTTTATGGAACCGATTTGAATCAGATACAACTAAACACAAATGATATTATAAGGGTAAATGTTATTAAAAAAGATAATAATGAAAGTTCATTTATAATTGTACAACAAAAACTAATTTAGTTTTCACCATAAATATCTTTTTTATCCTTACACTTTTCTAAAATAAGATTTTCCAAAAATTTATACATTTTGATTCCCCTTTTGTCACAGTATTTTTTTAATACATTATGTACCTCTACTGATATCTTAAGATTCTTTATTTTTTTAGTGTTTGACATGGGCAGAAAAAAGGCAGAATAAAATCTCACCAAAATATAAATACTTTATTACAAGTAAAGTTTTTCTAATTTTTGTCGGTATTTATATAGAAAAATAAATAAAATAAAAAAATTTTAATAATGGCTACAAACAGTAAAGTATTTGTTTCACCAGGAGTTTACACATCGGAAGTTGATTTAAGTTTCGTTGCACAAAGCGTTGGTGTCACAACCTTAGGAATTGTTGGAGAAACTATTAGTGGTCCCGCTTTTGAACCGATCTTTATAAGAAATTATGAAGAATTCCAAAGTGTTTTCGGACCTACTTCTCCAGAAAAATTCATTAATACACAAATCCCAAAATATGAGGCAGCATATATCGCTAAATCATATTTACAACAATCAAATCAATTATTTGTAACAAGGATCCTTGGTCTATCTGGTTACGATGCAGGACCATCTTGGTCTATTGTAACAAGTGCAAATGTAGATCCTGCTACTGTTGATTTCTACTGTGAGGAACCTGTAATTGTTGACTGTGAACCGGCATGTAATAACATCTTAACTTCAGGATTTACTGTTGATTTTACAGGTTGTACAAATTCACAATCCTCAATAACATTTTTAGACAGTTTCCCACCTGAAATTGAGTCAATTTTAACTGTTCCTTATGAAAACTTCAATGGCACAACTTCAACGTTGGATGAAGATCACAGATCTTTTGTTTATGGTCGAATTGTAAATCCATTATCTCAACCAACATCAATTGCATACTTTGGAACAATTGACGGAATGGATTATGATATGTTAACAGGATATACCGCACAAACGAATGTGTTTAATTTACCTTCAGTTTCAAGTACTTTAACTAATTATAGCTCTCCGTTTAATGACGCTTGGTATTACGCATTATTTTCTAATGTTGGTAATGGTATGTATTCAGGTTATTCTTATTGGACAGTTGTGACTGGTTTAACACACATCAATCCTGTTACTACTACAACTACTATTATACCAACAACAACTACAACAACGTCTAACCCTTGTGTTACACCAACACCTGTTGTTCCTACAACAACAACCACAACAACTGTTACAGATTGTTATTCAGGAAGCGTGGTCGGTATGGTTTATTACTATACAGGTAACTCATATACATTATATGATGACTTAGTTGTAGCAACTTTAAGGTCTAGAGGTATATCTACTTACGCAACAGACGAAAACCCAACTTTCCAAATCACAGGTTTGACAGATGTTTCTATGGATTGTTCAGGTCAGTACTCTGGAGTAACTAAAAATCCTTTCTCAACTTTTGTTATAAATGCAAAAGATAGATTAGGAAACAATTTTAAATTCGAAACATCATTCACAATAAGTGATTCTTCTTATTTGACTAAAGTTTTTGGGATATCAAACTTCCAAAAACCAAGAAATATAGTTCCTTTGTTTGTTGAAGAATCTTTCCAAACAATGTTAACTTATTCATATAATAAAGGTTATATACGAGGTTTAAAATGTGATTTGATTAATTTACCTGAAGCTCAAAGTTCTGATCCTTCATCTATTTCATGGTATCTTGAAAAATATCAGTCACCAAGTTCACCTTGGGTTGTTTCTGAAGTAAGAGGTAACAAAGTTTTTGATTTGTTTAAATTCTATACAATTTCTGATGGTGACAACGCTAACTTTGAAGTTAAAATGTCAATCACAAACGTATCTTTCTCTAACCAAAACTTCGACATATTAGTACGTGATTATTATGACACAGATTCTAATCCTGTAGTTTTAGAGAAATTTACAAATTGTTCTATGAATCCTGCCGAAAACAACTTTGTAGCTAAAAAGATTGGTAGTTTAGATGGTGAATTTGAATTAAAATCAAAATACATCATGGTTGAAATGAATGAAGATGCCCCTATTGATTCACTTCCTTGTGGGTTCAATGGTTACAACTTCAGAGAATATGCAGGAGCACGTTCTCCATTCCCAATTATCAAAGCGAAATATGATTATCCAGGGGAAGTAGTATTTAACCCACCTTTTGGTTTACCATCCGGGAATGATGACGCTGTAATATCAAGTGGTGATAATATTAGAAAAACATACTTAGGATTCTCAACAAGTGCTGACTATGGTTACGATCCTCAATTCTTTGAGTATTACGGAAAAAGAAACCCAATAAACACTTGTTTTGCTGTTGAGTCCTCTGATTGGAATTACAGAACGGCAGGTTTCCACATGGATAAAAATGCAAGTGGTATTACCCTACCTGATGTATTTGCATCAAGTGGTGAACCAAGATTCATCTGTGGAGCAGGGTCTTTTAGTTCAGAACCTGAAACAGACACAAATCCTTACTACAGATTAAACACTCGTAAATTTACATTGTTAGTACAAGGAGGATTTGATGGATGGGATATCTACAGAGAATATAGATCATACAGAGATGAGTTCCAACTTGGAAGACGTGGTTATTTAAGAGGGGCTTGTCCTACAACAAGGTATCCAAATGCAACAGGTTGGGGAGCATTCAAACAAATTACAGTTGGACCTGGAACTGATGAATATGCTAACACCGACTTTTACGCATATCTATTAGGAATTAATACCTTCTCAAATCCTGAAGCGGTGAATATCAATGTTTTTGTAACGCCAGGAATCGATTATGTTAATAACAGTAACTTAGTAGAATCTGCAGTTTCTATGATTGAGGAACAAAGAGCTGACTCATTATATGTTGTAACAACCCCTGACTATAACTTATTACTACCTACAACAACAGGTGTAGACGGTTTGATTTATCCTCAAGAAGCTGTGGATAATTTAGAAGAATCAGGTTTAGATTCAAACTATACGGCAACTTATTATCCTTGGGTATTGACAAGAGATACAGTAAACAACACTCAAATTTACATTCCACCAACGGCTGAAGTTATAAGAAACTTAGCGTTAACTGACAACATTGCATTCCCATGGTTTGCTGCAGCTGGTTACACTCGTGGTATTGTCAACTCAATAAAGGCACGTAAAAAACTTACACAAGAGGATAGAGACGAACTTTATACAGGAAGAATCAACCCAATTGCTACGTTCTCAGACATCGGTACTGTAATTTGGGGTAACAAAACACTACAAGTTAGACAATCAGCACTTGATAGAATTAACGTAAGACGATTATTACTACAAGCAAGAAAGTTAATTTCAGCAGTTTCCGTAAGATTGTTATTTGATCAAAACGATGACAAAGTAAGACAAGATTTCTTAAATGCGGTCAATCCAATTTTGGACGGAATCAGAAGAGACAGAGGTCTTTATGACTTTAGAGTTACGATTTCATCTGATCCTGAAGATTTAGATAGAAATCAAATGACAGGTAAAATTTATATCAAACCAACAAGATCTTTAGAGTTTATTGATATAACTTTCTACATAACACCAACAGGAGCATCTTTTGAGGATGTGTGATTTTAAATCATAATTAAAATTAGGGGGACAAGTTGTTCCCCTTTTTTTTTGTTTAATGATATTTATTATTATGGGTTTAAAAAGAATCATATACGAAACTTTAGAGGATACATTTTCTCCACCAACAATATATTATGCTTTAGATTGGGATGATAACATAATGAGAATGCCAACTAAAATATTTCTATTAGATGATAACGGAAAGGATGTTGGAATGTCTACTGATGATTTTGCTATCTATAGAGAAAAAGTTGGAAAAGAAGAGTTTAATTATGAAGGTCATAACATAGTTGGATTTTCACCGAGAGCATTGGTTGATTTTCAAACAACGGGAGATAAAAAATTTTTAGAAGATATAGAACGAGCTCCTTTAGTGAAAGTTGGTTGGGAAAAACTAAGAGATTCAATTAACAACGGGGTAATATTTGCAATCATCACTGCAAGGGGTCATTCACCTATGACTCTGAAAAAGGCAGTTGCTAAACTTATAAACATGAGTCGTGGTGGTATAGACAAAGAACAATTAATAAGGTCGTTAAAACAATTCAGAAATGTAATGGGATTAAAAAATCTCGATAATTCAGAGTTAGTAAGAGATTATTTAAATAGATGTTTTTTTGTACCAGTAAGTTATGGATCGGACGATGCAATCTCACCTGAAAAAAAGAAAAATATTGCAAATCATAAATTTCACGACTATACGAGTAGATTATCTTACCGACTTCAGAAAAAAGAATATTATGGTAACTTTATAAACAACCTCGGACCTATAGAGAGTGGATTTGTTTTTGTTTCGCCTGAAATACACTTTTTAGATGACGATGAAAAAAACGCCTTAGCGTCAAAAAAATATTCTAAAGAAAAAGGTTTAGATAAATTAAGAACATTTCTTACTAAATCAGGAGAAGAAGAAGAAATATTCGAGAATAAAACAATTAAAAATTTAAAGGCTAGAATTAAAAGAACAATATTTTAAAAAAAAACAAAGTAAATAGAAAAAAATTTACACAACAAATATTTATAAATAAAATAAAAAAAATTTAAAACAACTAACTATGGCTGATTTGTTAATGAAAGTACCAATCCCTTACGAACCTAAAAAGAAAAATAGGTTTATTCTTCGATTCCCTTCTGATTTAGGGATCAATGAATGGTATGTACAAAGTGCTGCAAGACCAAAAATTGATATCACATCTACACCAATTAAATTTCTTAATACAGAAACCTATGTTGCTGGTTCTTTTAAATGGAACCCAATTTCGGTAAAATTGTTGGATCCAATTGGACCTTCTGCCTCTCAAGCAATGATGGAATGGATTAGAACAATCGCTGAATCAGTAACAGGTAGAATGGGATATGCTGCAGGATATAAAAGAAATGTTGATCTAGAAATGTTAGACCCAACCGGAGTTGTTATTGAGAAATGGTTACTTGTAAACGCATTTCCTACAGGAGCTGATTTTGGTACTGTAGGATATGACGGTGACGGTTTAGTTGATATTTCATTTAGTTTACAAATTGATAGAGCAATTCTTGTTTACTAATTTATAACTTGTAATTTACATTTGATAGTTCAATATTATTTTTATATTGAAAAAAAAATATTACTATGGAAGAAAAAGAATATGGACAAGTTAATTTTAATTTACCTCACGACATAATCAGATTACCGTCGAAGGGTCACTATTATAAAAGTAAAAAATCAAGTATCAAAGTTGGGTATCTTACAGCTGCGGATGAGGACATTATTAATTCAGCGGTCGGAAATAACAACTTTCTTTTTCAATTATTAAGAAGTAAGATATACGAACCAGATTTAAGAGTTGAAGAATTGTTAGAAGGGGACATTCAAACCGTTCTGATTTTTTTAAGAAATAGTTCATTTGGTCCTGAATATAATGTAACATTAGTAGACCCTGTAACAGGTAAACAATTCTCTCATACTTTTTTAATAGAAAGTTTAGATTTTAGAAAAAGTGAAGTTGAACCTGATGAAAATGGATACTTCACAACAACACTTCCTAGAACAAACAAAACGGTTAAAATTAAACCATTAACATTTGGAGAAAAACAAGAAATCCAACAAATGGTTGATAAGTATCCATCTGGAATGGTAGCCCCACAAACTCTTTGGACATTTACAAAACAAATTTCTGAAATAGACGGAAACTCAGACAAAGGTTTTATTTCTGAATTTATTCGAACAATGCCTATTATGGATTCTAAACATCTTAAAAGATTTATTGACACCAATGAACCTGGATTAGATTTAACTGTAAATGCAATCGCCCCGTCTGGAGAAAACGTATCCTCAAGGATAACGTTTGGGGTGGAGTTTTTTCGGCCTTTCTTCGGAGTATAGTTCATACCTTATAGATCAATACATTTTCTTATCCAAAAATATGAACATGTCATATGATGATTTTTTAAAAATCCCAACTTATAAAAGAATGTATATCATAGACAAGTTAATCAAAACCAACGATAAAAATGGTTGGGCTTAATATTTATCAAATAAAAAATTATGTTTTTTGTAGGAACTGGTGATACTTTTATTGAAAACATTGCGGCTTTACCTTCCGATATTGGAGAGGTATTACTTAAAAACCTAACTACAATTAGGTCAACTGTAATAGAAATAGATAAAGCATTTACAGATATTGGTAACAATATAGGTGCCGGTAGAGAACAAAGTTTTTTATTTAAAAAAGTTTTAACTGAAAATCTTACTGAAGTTATTAGATTAGGGGGGGATGTTAATATCATTGTAAAACAACAACAGGCTCTAAATGACGTATACCAAACCACAGTAGTTTTAAATAAAGAGTACACAGACGATTTATATGCGGTAACAAAAGTAACCGGAAAAGAGGCAAAAGATTTGTTTGAAGCGTACGCTAACGTAGGTAAATCCGTGTATCAAGTTGCGGATGACATGGGTGGAATTGTTCAAAATATGCAATTAATTGGGTTGAATGCGAAAACAGTCACTGCCGCTGTTGTAACAAACATGGACGCTTTGAGTAAGTTTAATTTTCAAAACGGAGTTCAAGGGTTAACAGACATGGCGGCTCAATCTGCAAAACTAAGAGTTGACATGAAAACAGGTTTGGATTTTGCAAACAAACTTTATGATCCAGATGCCGCTCAAGAATTTGTTCAAAACATAACTAATCTTGGAATTCAAACATCTTCGGCATTGAAAGATGTCAATCAAGTTAGATACATGGCTTTGAATGATCCGATGAAATTACAAGAAGAGTTAGCAAAAAGTTTATCAACTTTAGTAGATGAATCAGGAAATATAGGTGTAGTGGCATCGAAAAAACTCGAACAGATATCACAATATTCGGGTTTACAACTAGCAGATCTTAAAAAAATGGCAATTTCAATGTCAGAGATTCAGAAGAAACAAGAGTTAATAAATGAAGCAGGAATTAATGTAACGGACCCGGAACTTGAAAGATTAGAAAACATACTTCAAAAAGGTAAAACAGGGGAATTTGAAGTAAAATTTATGACTTCAACCGGTGAAGAAATTACAAAGGCCATAAAAAGTTTATCATCTACAGAAAAGATAGAGTTAGAACGTTATTTAGAAAAACAAACCGATGTAATTACAAAACAAACAACTGATGATAAAGGAGAAATTTCTTTGAAAGATTTAGCATTTTCTCAACAATCAATTGGAGAACAATATAAAAAAACTATGGATGCACTTGAAAAAGTTATTCCAGCTGCAATTGCCGGATCTTTGAGCGGTGAAAAAATTGTTCAATCAATATCAGACGTTACAAGTAAAACTTCAGAATCTCTTCTTAAAAATATTGATAAGTATAAAACCAAGGCAGATGATGCTGTTACTGATATGCTTACCAAAAACAAACAGGTTATTGATAAAATTGAACCTTTTACCGACAAATTGGCAACTATAGTGTCGAGTAGCGTAAATGTTATGTCAGTGGCCATAACTGATCTTATTAATAAAATGGATGGTGTTATATCAGGAAACTCATCCATAATTGACGCTTTAAAAAAGATTTTGGGTATTCCAGATTATTTGTCTTTACCTGGAGGAGGAGACAGATTCATAATAGAAAAAGGTACAATAGGTAAATTTGATAAAGAAGATGTTATCACCGCTACCCCTAATGGACCCAAAACAAAAGAAGAAGCTGAGGCCTTTATAAATGCAAAACCAACCACGCCGGTCATCCCAACAACAAACCAAATATCAGGTCAACCTTTGGGAATAACAAACGTTGCAATCACAGATTTAGCTTCTAAAATTGCTGAAATGTCTATACCACGAAATAATGAGACAAAAAAAGTTGAAGCGTCATTTGAACCGTTAAACGTGAATTTTAATATGAGTTTAAAAATAGACGGAGCAACAAATATAGATCAAAGAAAGTTAGAAGAAACGTTAGATGCAATGCTTAAAACAAACGAAGTTGCAGAACAAATAAGAACGTCTTTAAAAGGAATTCAAGGAATCTCATTCAAATAAAAAAATAAGATTTATTCTATTTATAGAAAAACCCTTAAATGTCAGAAAGTTTATTAAGTTTTCAAAATAGTGCAACTTTTAGAAATAAATTAATCACAAGGACACTACCCAAGTATAGTGTTGCGGGTTTTTATTCATCACCACAAGGACCAACTAATTATGAGACAGTACTTTCTGATTTTAGTGATACAAACAGTCCTAATATCGGAGATACAAACATTGCAAACTTATTTTATCCATTAAATGAATACGGACCAAATGGTGGATTTGTAAATCAAATTAGTTTTAACGGTCCGGCACAAATAAATTCATCTAATCAAGGAGAGTATAACCCAAACTCAACACAATTATTTGTACCATCAGAACCTAATAGAACAAATGCTTTTGTTAAAAATGTTTATGGACCTATTGGAGGATACAACAATTTAATTACATTATCCGAGATTCAAATTATAGATCAGATTCATCAAAATTATTGGGAACCACCATCTTTTAATAATTCTTCTTACGATACCTACAACTTATTCTTAAATAATGATCCTTCAGGGTCAAATGGATTTTTATCAAACGATTCATATATTGCAAAACTTGGTCAAGAATCTTTAAGAACAAACTTTAATGCGTCTATTGCTGCTATAGATTCACGACAACTTTATAGACAAACCAATACAAGTCAAACATCTCCATCTGCATTAGCAGGAAACGGACTTGGTGGATCGGTTGATTTTAGAATTACGTTATCACCTTCACCAATTTCATTTTTAGATGCGTTACAAGGAAATTTTTCACCAACTTCACCAATAGAAGGTGGTATTTTTATTGATGATAATGAGGATAGAAGCCCAACAACTTTCGGACAATTACAAAATGTTTCACAAAATATTGCAGGAGGTTCACTAAATTTATTGGGAGGTTTTGATAGATATACTCAACCATCAAGAAAACTTTTAGAACAAACAGGTGGAGGTCAAGTTGCAACATTATATAGTTTATTAAATAAAAATATATTTAAACCATCTTATGTTTTACCAACTGGAGGAAATGTTGTTATCAATGGTGTTAATAGTATTTTAAGAAATTTTGGAGCGGCTGTTGAAGGAGGTTTCTATGTTGGATCTGATATAAATAACCCATCATTTATTGGTTCTCCTTTAAACGCAATTCCTATTGACGCTTACGGTAATAGATCCGACGCTATGGTGTTTGGTCCTGACGAGTTAAGTAATATATATGAAGGAGATTCATCTATAGGTTGGTCATGGGGATTGGGGGGATTTGCTTATGACGATTGTTCTAAACCAGACGCTGGTATGGTTTGGATATCTCCAAGATTTTTTAATAACGCAGGGTTCAGAGTAAAACAAGGAGGAGATGCGGTATCTATTGATGACGACTTCAACCAAATTGCATCAACATACTTTCAAAATGTATCGGACAGATTTAATTTTAAACAAGGATCCATTTTAGATGAAACTCAAAGATTAGTAAACGCTGCAGATAATATCACAGGTGTAAGAAGATTAAAACACGCAGGAAATGCTATCAATCAAATATCAAAAGTTTTTCACGATGGTTATAGAGAAATTACAAAAGGATCTAAAGTACTTAAATATTTAGACAACTCAACAGGTGAGGAAGCTGGAATTCAGTATCAAAGAGTTTTTACAAAAGACACACCATACTATACCTTTAATGATTTACAAAAAGTTGAAGGTATCACAACTAGTAACAGAAGATTTCAAAATTCTGTTTTTGATAGAACATATAACTTAAATATTGCACCAACCAAAGGATTGGGGTCAACAAGTGTTGGAATCAAAAATGCTAAAAAATATATGATATCAATCGAAAATTTGGCATGGAGAACATCCGATAGACCAGGGTTTACCTATGAAGATTTACCTATATCAGAAAGAGGACCAAACGGCGGAAGAATCATGTGGTTCCCACCTTATGATTTAAGTTTTAAAGATAGCTCAACCGCATCATTTGACGAGGTACCATTTTTAGGAAGACCAGAACCCGTTTATACATATAAAAACACAACTAGAACAGGTAACCTTTCTTTTAAAATTGTGGTGGATCACCCGTCTATAATGAACCTTCTTGTTAATAAACAATTAACAAACATTAGTGATGAAAAATTTCAATCTATTGTTAATTCATTTATTGCAGGGGCAACCAAATATGATTTGTATGAGTTAGCAGCAAAATTTAACACACTTCCATTAAGAGAGTTAGAAACATATCAAAATATACTTAACGATAATAGATTGACTGAAGAGGAATTACAACAGATACAAGGATCAATTCCAAAAGAAAACACAAACCCTGAAAATGCACAAACTGTAGCATCACAACAAACACAAAACGAAACGTTTATAAATGAAAATAAAGGAAAGTTAGGATTTTATTTTTTTCCTGGATCAACAACTTTTGTCGAATCTATTATAAAATTTGAAAATGATAATGATTTGATTGACCAAAATGCACCAACAACGGTTTCAGTAGACGCAATTCAATATTCTAAAACAACCGCTTCCGAATTTCGTGGAAATGTTTTTGGGACAAACTACGACCAACTCAATGGAACATTTGGGGATAATTTACTAACGGCGATCTCGAATAATAACACCGTGAGTATTAAAATTTCAGGTAAAAACTCAACATTTGCCGAAGCCGCTAAAAATTGGATGTCGGAAAATTTCAAGACACAAGTCGATAATGGAGATTTAATTATTACAACTGATGGATCTTTATCTAATGTAACCGTTTATAAATTTGAAACTAACTCATCAAACAAAGGACAAACATTTCAAACATCACCAACAATTACAAATGTAACAGGAGACGGAAATATAATTTATTCATATCCCGCTTTAGCTTCAAACGTTGCTATTATTTCCGATATAGTTGTTAAAGAAAAACAAACCGATACTGACCCTACAAAACAAAATAATTTAAATCAAAGTAAACCCGATCAACCAAACCCACAAACAGTAAAACCTCAACCTAACACAGATTTACAAGATAGATTGAAACAACAGATAGGAAAAAAAATTGTTAGGACATTATTAAATGAACAGGATTACTTTGAGATGCTTAAAGATTCAGACCCTATAGCATTTAAAGGATTAAAAAGTAAATTGAAATATTTTAATCCGGCATTTCACTCAACAACTCCTGAAGGTTTGAATGCGAGATTAACTTTCCTTAATCAATGTGTAAGACCAGGACAAACAATTCCTGTAATAGGACCTGACGGGAAACCAAAATATAATGACGCTTTGAATACTTCATTTGGAGCACCACCTGTGTTAGTTATTAGAGTTGGTGATTTTTACCATACTAAGGCAATACCTGGAAGTATATCAATTGATTATGAAACTCCACAGTTAGATATAAATCCAGAAGGAATTGGTTTACAACCCATGGTTGCAAAAATTAGTATTGAGTTGAAATTTATTGGAGGACATGGGTTAGCTCAACCTATTGAATCTTTACAAAATGCCTTGTCATTCAATTTTTACGCAAATACAGAAATGTATGACGAAAGAGCTGAAGAAACAGAATTAAATTATGCTTTAGTAGAACTTGTCGATAAAGCAATTGCAAATCAAACACAAGGAGATATAACAGGAAGAGAGGGAGGTGAAACAATTGGAAGTATATTGACAACCGCAGTGACTGGCGACGTTGAAACAGGAGACATTGATTATTCAAAAATATATAATCAAACTGCAACACAAACTACTGATTACGTAAATGTTAGTTATAATCAAATAAAATCATTGAACGATATTACTAATTATAGTATGTATACATTATTAACTAGTAAGAGAAATTTTACAAGTGGAGATACAGCGGTTTACTCTGAAACACCTCAAAAAACTTATATTTTTGGAAAACCAGAAAATTATGAAAAAAAATTAAATAAATTATCAAGTAAAATTAAAGAAGATATTGATTCAGATTTAAATCCGATAATTCAAGATGTCAAAAACATACCAGGTATGACTGAACCAATTCTGAGAAATTTGAAAAAAGATTTAAAAAAATATGTTGAAAGTGTTAGTAAGGAGATTGTAACAGACACAGTGGACCCATTAAATCAGATAGCTTCAACCCAACAAAATTTGGTGAATCTTTTCAATAAAATGAATATTGTTACTATGCAAAAAATTCCGGCAGCAGGACCTCAACAAAATGTAACAGGACAAGATGGAAAAATATCAACAAAAGGAGATGTGATTTTTTATGATTTAACTGACCCAAAACAAGTTTTTGACAAAATGTTATTTGATTATAAATTGATATCAGAAACATGTAATTCTTTGAATAATCTCTTCAAAGTGGCAAAATTAATACCACAAGATGAAACTAATAAACTATATGACGATGAAAAGGGATTTTCAATTGTAGGATTTCCAAATACTGTGTCGGTCGAAAGTAAAAGATTTTATACATTATGTTCTCAAACTTTTACAAGTTCAGAAAAATTCCCACTTTTTGTATCTTACATCATTACACCACAAATAAAAAGGGATGGTTTTGAGGGATTTGTTAATAAAATTCTTGTTGATCTAAAAAACCAATATGATGGAATATATGAAGAGCAATCCAAAATCATAAATTCATTAGATTCAAACGAACCCTATGTTGAGTATCAAAATCTCAAAACATTCAAATTAGAGGAAACCGACAGAAAACTTTTATACAAAACAGCTACAGGGTTTCCAGATTCTTCGTATGTTATTAGGCAAGATAGAATATTAGACATATATAGCCCATCTAATCCAATATTCAACAGAAGTACATTTAACGGAAAAAACAAATTAAATTAAAATGCAATTACAATATTATAATAGGTATAGTCAATTTTTAGAGAATGGAGAACCAATCACAGTTCCATATGTTTTATTAAATCCAAAACCAAGCGATAAAAATTATATTTACAAGGTTGCACAATCAAGATTGGATAAAATATCTCAACAATATTATAATAGCCCTTATTTTGGTTGGTTAATAATGGTTGCAAATCCAAAATACGGAGGACAAGAGTGGAACATTCCTGATGGAGCTATTTTGAAAATTCCATTTCCTTTGATTACGTCTTTACAAGATTATAAAAATGCAGTAGAAAATTATTATTTTTATTATGGTAGTCAATAACGAAAACATATTAGTAGATTTTGATTATCAAAACGTTCTTTTAATTGACCCAAACAAACTTATTGATAATGAGGGTAATGTAAAAACAAGACACGTAAGACAAGAAAATTTTGTAATGTATGCAAACTTAGAATGTAAAGTTTCACCAAGAACAAGGTTGTCTTTAGGTATTGATCAAAACGCAAATGAACAACAAACAATTTCTGTTGCAACAATTAACTTTTTGAATCCAGGACTCCAAAAGCTTCTAACAAACAAATACACTGATGAAATAACTGGAAGAGGTGCTTTAGAAGGACAAGGAATTAATCAAGCAGTCCAATCACAAGTTTCAAGACCACTAAATTCAGATGAATTTTATTTGAATCAAACATTCATGTCTGAAGGTCAAAATCAAACAACTCAAACAGGATTGTTAGGTATAAGAAGTATTAGTATACAAGATTCAAGTAGTTTTTTTCCTACTGTTGATATTCGTTTAATCGATGTGAGAGGAAGAGCATTATTTGAATTAGGAGATAACTCACCGTACTCGGTTTTTTTCCAATACCCTTATCCTCCATTTTTTTTGACAATTAAAGGTTATTACGGAAAAGCAATTAGATATCAACTACTTTTGAAAAAATTTAGTAGTAGATACGACTCTGATACAGGATCTTTTGACATTACTTTAAAATTTGAGCCATATAAGTTTAATATACTTGGTGAGGTAACACTTTCAGATTTGGTCGCTCTTCCAAATATGTACGAAACACAAATTAGTACTTTGTTAAATGTAAACGCAACTAACAACAATGCTCAAGTTAACAATAATCAAAGTACAACATCTTCGAATACTGTTACTAAAGGATATGAAAAAATTAGAGAAGTTTACAATGAATATAAAAGTAAAAATTTAATTGATAAAAATGTTCCTGAGTATACCTTAATTGAGTTTAGAGAAAATTTAGTTCAGTATATAAAAAACATTCAACAAAATTATCAAAAACAATCTTTGACAGGATTGACTAACGCTGAAATATATAAAAATGATTTAGGTGAATTTACAAATGTAATTTATAGTAATCAAGATTCTTGGTGGAAAAAAAATATAGATTTAACTAATCCTATCTTAATAGATATTGGACAAAACGAGAGAATTGCAATATTTCCCTTAAAAAAAGAAATAAACGATGACCCAGGAAAAAGACAAAATACCGACAATGAACTTAAGAATTTAATACAAAAATATGTCAATAAGTTAACAACTAATGCAACTTTTGGAAAGGGAAAAGAATATGTTATAGGAAAAAAAACAGTGAAAAGCGAAATACCTGTTGCTTTAGAGTTGGATGATTTTTATTACCTCAAATCTAAAACCATATCAACAAGTTATAGTATAAATTACGAAAAAACTTTGATTGCTAAAAGTGCCGCAAATTCACAACCAACACCTCAAGAAGTTACAGATTTTAAAAATAAACTTGATAACGAAATAACAAGTACAAGTAAAGATTGGTATTACTACATATTAGAATCTATACCTGGACAAACATTTTTTCCAAAAATAAGTGAATTACAAAAACAAATCAAAGAAAAAAAACAAGAGTTGGAAACTAATCTAACAGAGTTTTTTGCCCAAGATCTTTCAAAACAATTAGGATATGAACCAACAATAAGAAATATGGTTGGAATAATAGTGGCAAATGCTGAAGCATTTTTAAGATTGTTAGATGATGTCCATGTTAATTCATGGTATCAAAGAGATAACCCGATCAAAAAAAGAGCAATTATTGATAATAATCAAAATAGTGTTTCCGTTGATAAACCAAATATTCCAAAAAAAAATCAACCAGTATATCCTTGGCCACAACTTATAAAAGAAAAAAATGTAAACAACAAAACAATTTATGAGATTTCATATCCTGGAGATTACCCCGAAACAGGTTCTGACGACTACAGTGTTTGGCCCGAAGTTGAATTTGTTGAAGAATATCTAACTGGTTTGGTTCAAAGAATAAACCCATCAACACCAAAATCTTTAGGTAATACAGGTTTAGCTGACAAATATGTTACATATAATGCTGTTGAATATCCTTTGACGGCAGAAATATATGCCAACAAACAAGAAGTAAAATTTATTTATGAAATATATGAACGTTTAACAACTTATGCTTTTTATACAAAACTTGGTAGAACTAATTCGGTTGAAAAATCTGTGTTCAAAACATTAATGCAGGCGGAATTAAATAACATATTAGAAGCATTACAAAATAGCAATCCTTTTTTAATTGAAACATTAAAAAATTTTACTTTTAACGCAGCAAACTTCGAACTAATATTAAGACATATATCAAATGAAGGTACGGGAGAAAGTTGGGAAAATTATTCAAGAGGAATCTACAACACCCCATACCTAGAAAGTGTAACTCAAACTCCATATTATATTTCTAGTTTTACTCCTCCAAGTCAGAAATCGGGGGGCGATATTACTAATCTCAATGATTACTTGTCGGGATCTACAATTGATTCAGATCAAACAGATGTTTATCCATATGTGATAGGAAAATGGATTTTAAACAATGTATCCGACTCAAACCCACTTACATCCGATATTAAAAATTTCTTAAGTACTTCTAAAGTAATCAAATTTAATTCAATACAACAACAACTATCAAATTTTGTAGGTTCAATAACTATTAGACCATATACCAATTTTGCTTGTTTAAACACTAACCCTACTGGAGATATTTCTTTTAATTATCAAACATTAAATGAACTGAAATTATTTTACAATGAAAGAAAAGATGACCCAACAAAACAATATGTAACTGAAGGTAATTTAAATTATTTGAATTATAATGGTTTTCTTTTAGAGTCAGGAACAACCTCCATGTTAAATACCCCATACTTTATTAATGCGATACTCAAAGGAGTAGATAACTATAAAAATTTTAACAAATACCCCTATAAAGAGGCCGCTTACCTATTTTTAAATAGTTTACCTTTATCAACATTAAGAGAAAAATATTTGAGTGGAGATGATCCAGCCGATGAGTTGGATTATATTTTATCAACAATAAAAAGATTTGGTGCAATACATAAATTACCTTTTGCTTGGATTTTAAAATATGGATCGATTTGGCATAGATATAAAAATTGGGTAGAAACAGGTACAGATTTTATGGTTCCAATTTGGAATAATTTTGATGCAGTTGCAAATTATGATCCTATCACAAACGACCCAACCAAAAAATATTCAATTACCGCAAATAGCCAACCATATGAGGTAGTTTTACAAGAAGATATAACCTCAGGGTTTTTAACATCAACGGAAATGGATTTGGGGTTTTATCCAAGGTTAATGAATGATTTCAATTACTTTTATAATGGTTTGAATTTGTTTTCTGCATATACTTCACAAGAAATACAAAAAGATATTGACAGCGAAAAATTAGTAGTAAGTTATTTTCCTGATGGAATAACAAATTTTCCATTTGGTATAGATCCTGCAGACCAAAATAGGAGTATTACAATTAAAACATGGTCATGTTTTGTAAAGGACGATTTAGATGGCGATTACCTTGTAATTCCGTCATTCGGGTCTAAACTTAATCAAACAAAATATGAATGTTTTAAACAATCAAACCAATCAGGTTGGACTATGGGGATAGAGGTTAAAAATAATCCAGCAGTTTTCAATGGGTCAGCACGTATGTTTTGGGCAGCACCAAACTACGGATACTTCGATAATAGTAAAGTGGCTCTCAACAGGCCCGATCAATATTTAAAACAAATATTACAAACTAGAAAAAAACAAGAAAACTTTAGAATTCAATCTGAAGTTACAACACCAATTCAATTATTGTTCAAAGATGTTGCAGAATATTCTTTCATTGAGGAAATGTTTTCAGTTTTTGAAAAAGATATTTTGGACTTGTTTGAACAACATTTTTTAGAATTTTCTAAATCTAAATATGATTATGAAAATATTTTAAAAACCCCACAAGGGTACCAAACAATCGATACCCCTACAACAACAAGTTACAAAAATTTTCAAACATTAATGAAACAATTGATGAAAGTTAAACCATCAACTACGGTTAGTTTGGCACCAGATGATGTTGTCTCAAATGTAAGACAAGTACAATTAAACTATATTACAACAGTAATTAAAGATTTTGTTAATTATGACATATTGTTTGACATGGGAAATCCATCAAATTACAACAAACAAAAATTTTTCTCACTAACAAGATTTCCTTTGGTTGATAAATACGTACCAAAGGCATACACGGTTAACACACCATACGCTTTACCTGCAGTTAACAATACAACAACTTTAGCTCAGTCAGTTATCAATTATCCTGATGAATGGAGAACTCTTGAACTTTATGTAGGATTTTCTACAATTCCTGAATTAATTTATAAAGATGCTGGGTCATACATAACAGATTTTTTTATTGATCTTAATATAGAATTCACAGTACAAAATATCGAATATTACTCGTATCTAATAAAAATTTACGCAACACAAAAATTATTAAACCCAACGATAACATCCTTACAATTTTCTCAAATATTACAAAACTATATTGAAGTTACAAATATTTTCAGAAACGACATGGTTAATGATTTAATGCCTCAATTAGTTAAAAATTTACCAAATCAAACTATAACCAAAACTCCGAAAAAGGCACCCGTAAGTGGAAAAACAAGTAAAATTGAGGTGTACGAAAAGTTCAAAGCGTTGAATGATAAGTACATTGCCGGTAATGATTATAAATTACAAACTCTTTTTGAGGATTTTTATTTTGTTGATCGTGCATCACGAAATATTGGAAACACCCTCTATTGTGATGTTGTCTATTGGAAAGATAAAATTGATAAATTGTTAATAGAAAATCCTGAATATAACATAAAAATTTTTTTGGAAGAAGCAATTCTTGACGCCGGATTTAACACTTATCAACATCCAGGTTATGTGAATTACTATGACGTAAACGACATAAATGTGAGACCAAATTCCAAAAATCAGGGGTCTACACAAATTGCAAATGATATTTTTGGAACTCATTTAGATGTTGACTATAGAAAATCAAGAAGTAAGTGGTTGAATGTTCTTGGGACAACAAATAGTGTTAATTTAGATATACCTGGAAATGATTTTAAAAATGATATTTTCCAATTGTCAAGACAATCTGACATGCCTCTTTTAGAAGATCAAACAAATAAATTAGATTGGGCGTACTCGAACAAGGTTGTGGCTTTTAATGTGGATGTAGGAACTTTCAACCAAGGTGTTTTTAAAAGTTTTGACATCAACATGGAAACGGGACAAAAAACCGCCGAAGAAATTGAAATAAATTATGCAACAGCACAACAAGCGGGAGGTCAAAAATCATCGGCACAATCATACTCAATGTATAATTTATACAAATATAGAGTATATTCTTGTAATCTAAGTATGATGGGATGTGCAGTTATTCAACCGCTTATGTGGTTTAATTTAAGAAACGTACCAATGTTTTATGGTCCATATATAATAAGAACTGTTAGTCACACTATAACTCCAGGATCATTTACAACTGACGTGGTTGGATATAGACAAAGAATTGCAGAATATGCACCTCAAGATAGTTATTTGCAAAGTATTAGAGATAATTTTGTTACACCATTAATCTCAAACATTTTAAATACTACTTCACAAGGTATTACAACCAATTTAAGTACACAACAATCAAACAAAGTCCAATCATTAGATAGTATTTTAAATGCGGATACTAATGATTCTTGTGGAGTATTAAAAACAAGTAATTTTAATAATATCTTGTATAGTGCAACAACAAGTGCAAGTGTACCTGTACAAAACGTGTACAAAGAAATAACTGATGTAATAATAAGTACATCGGCAACAACATCAAATCTACAAAAAGATATTTTAAGAGAAATTGTTTATACCATTATATATTTGTCAAACGCCAATCCAAGTGGAACACAAATAGATCATACTGGGTTCAATTTGGGAGATATTGATTTAACTAATTTATGGGGAGGATTAATCCCGTCAATTATTAATACAAACAATAAAGGGTACTTTTGTGCAAGAGTTAATTCAAACGAAAAATTTTTACCTTATCCGGCATTTAACTCGATAACATTTCCAATAGAAATTATGGTTAATTATTTTGAATCAATTGTTAGAAACGATGCAACACTACTGACATTAACCCAAGAACAGAAAGAAACTGAGTATGCAAAAATTTATACATTGTATTGGCCACGAGTGGTTCAAAGTAATGTTTGGGACACGTTATTAGATGATGATAAAAATAAAATTTTAAACAAGACAAAACTGGCGGTTTCAAGTTTGGCTCAATTACCTCAAACTTCATTTTAAAATTTTCTAAAACTTCAGATATTTATAAAAAAAAACATTATGACAAACACTAAATTAATTTTAGACAACTTTTTAGGAAAAAATACAAGAGTTTCCGAAAAAGATTTAGGTGACGGAACCAAACAAGTTTGTGACTTAGATACAGGAGATTGTTACACAATCAGAATGAAAGACGGACTTATTGAAAGAGTCGACAATACGATGAAACAAAATAGAAGAGTTCAAGTAGAAACCAAAACAGGTATAAAACAATTATTGAATGGTTAAAATGAAAATAGATCAAAAAATAATAGAAGAGTTAAAAAGATATAACTCAATTAATAAATATATAAAAGAACAAGCTGAACCGCCAGCTGAAGAACCCACAGAGGATCCACTTGCAGGAGCGTTAGGGGGACCATTAGGTGGTGGAGACCTCGGAGGACCATTAGGCGGAGGAGCTGATTTGGGTGGATTACCACCACCTCCAGGAGGAGCACCCGCACCACCCACACCACCTGCACCTGGAGCTCCCGCACCTGGAGCACCCGAAGCAGGGGCAACAACTGGAGCAACACCTGTCGACGTTGCTAAAGACCCTGACGTTGAAGAGGTGGGTAAAGAAGAAGATGAAACTGAAGAGTTAGATATAACAGATTTAATAAATTCTCAAAAAACTATAGAAGATAAACAAGAAGAATATTTTAATAACCTTTTTAAACAACTTGAAACTTTAGAGAAAAAAGTCGGTGAGATGGATAATTTAGTTAACACCATTAATAGTTTAGAATCCAAGATTGAAAAAATGAGACCAAAAACTCCTGAAGAAAAATTGGAGCTTAGAAGTTTGGATTCAGGACCTTTTAAACAAAAACTAACAGATTTTTTTGTTGATAAAAAAGAAGAGATGGAAAAATCAGGAAAAAACGAATATGTTTTAACCTCCGATGAAGTTGAAGATTATTCACCAGGAGAAATAGAAGATTCTTTTTATGACTATGGAGAAAACAACGAAGATTACCCCGGACAATTTTCACGAAGATAATTTTTAAAAAGGTCGAGTTTTTCGACCTTTATTTTTTTAATATACAATTTGACATTTACTTATTATACAACTATAATTTTAACACATAAACTTTTAATTTTAATTACACATGGCGACAAATTCATTAGACGCAGTACTTGCACAGTACGAAAAATCAACTCAGAACAGCGGAGCAAGCGGTTCTAAAATGTCTCAAGAAGACCGAATGAAAAAATATTTCGCGGCTCTTTTGAAAGACAATGAAAAACAAGGACAGAGACGAGTACGTATTCTTCCTACAACTGACGGATCTTCACCGTTCAAAGAAGTATGGTTCCACGAAATCCTTGTGGACGGTAAATACCAAAAATTTTACGATCCAGGAAAAAATGATAATGAACGTTCACCGTTGAATGAAGTTTATGAAGAACTTATGTCAACAGGTCGTGAGGCGGATAAAGAACTTGCAAAACAATACAAAGCTCGTAAGTTTTATATTGTTAAAGTTGTTGATCGCGATAACGAACAAGACGGAGTTAAATTTTGGCGTTTCAAACACAATTACAAACAAGAAGGAATCCTTGATAAAATTATTCCGATTTGGAAAGCAAAAGGTGACATCACAGATTCTGATACAGGACGTGATTTGATTCTTGAATTAACCAAGGCAAAAACTCCAAAAGGAGCTTTTTATACAGTAATCCAAACAGTAATGTATGATGATCCATCTGCAATCTCTCAAGATAAAAATCAAATGTCTGAATGGGTTTCTGATGAGTTGACTTGGGAAGACGTATATTCTAAAAAACCTGTCGAGTATCTCGAAGCAATTGCAAGAGGAGAAACCCCGCGTTGGGATTCTGAAAAAGGAGGATACGTTTACTCAAATGATGAAACATCTGAAGTTTCTATGGGAGGATCACCAAAAGCAGAACGTAAGTCAATCAACGAAGTTGCAGACCCACAAGCCAATGATGAGGTCGATGAAGAATTACCATTTTAATTTTTAAATATGGGGGTCACTGACCCCCATTTATTTTTACCATGAAAAAAGTACTGTGTTTTACACCAAGTTATAACAGATATAAAATGTTACGAGGATCAATTCTTGACATCAAAAATCAAAGTTATAAAAATATCTGTCACTCTATTAATGTTTGTTTGGATCATAACTCAAAATTAGATTTGATTCCAAAGGTATTTGACGATTTAATTGATGAATGTTTAGTTGTTAGTTATCACAGAAATGAACACCAACATACAAATCACATTAAGGCAATTCTTGAGGTTGATGGTTGGGAAGAATATGATATTTTTGTAAAAATTGATGATGACGACATTTATAAAAAAGATTACGTCAAAACCATAGTCCAATACTTTGAAAAAAATGATGTTGACGTTGTTTCATCTGTCATGGCATACCAAATAAATGGAAAGTTTTTAAGAAAAGGAAGTTATCATAATTTGGGGGCAAATCCTAAAATGTGCGATTTTAAAATGCCGGCAACTTTTGCATTCAATCTCAAAGCATTGAAACAAATATTAGAATTAAATAACTTATACGCGTTTGAAGATAATATGTGGAGAGACATATGGTGTAAAAAAAGTGTAATTGGAGAAGTAGACAATACCGAAAATGTCTTGTGGCACATTCATGGTAAAAATACAACAACATCAGATTTTTTGATCGAAAAAGAAAAATAATAAATATGATCATTTATATTGTAATTTAAAATTACTATTATTAAAATAAAAATATATGAAATCATTTATTGCAGAAAAATTAAAGGAAGCCCTCGTAAAAAAGTATGAGGCAGACATTGCAGACGCTGAAGCAAGATTATATGTTTATTTCTCTAATTCTGTTGGTATTGGAGAACATCCACAACACACAGAAGAAATGGATAACTTAGTCGGACAACTAACAGATGCTAAAGATAAATTAGAAACAATTACAAATTTTAAAATTTACGAATTATAATGGCACTAAAGAAAAACGATTTCAGTTCGATAAAGAAAAAATTCTCTAGCGACGCAAAATATAAACCACAAAGATTTTTTGATCTTGGACCTGACTTCTTGGATGCGGTTGGTTTACCCGGTCCTGCAATTGGACACCTTAATATGTATTTGGGACATTCAGACACAGGAAAAACTACCGCTCTTGTTAAAACCGCGGTCGACGCTCAAAAAAAAGGTATTTTACCCGTGTTTATTATTACAGAACAGAAATGGTCTTTTGAACACGCTAAACTTATGGGGTTTGAATGTGAAGAAGTAGTTGACACTGAAACAGGTGAATTGACATGGGACGGTTTCTTTTTATTCAATAATAATTTTGAATACATCGAACAAATTACAGATTACATAAATGAACTATTAGACGCACAAGAAAAAGGTGAGTTAGATTATTCACTTTGTATAATGTGGGATTCTGTTGGATCAGTTCCATGTAAAATGACTTATGAGGGCCGAGGTGGAAAACAACACAATGCGGCCGCACTAGCCGACAAAATTGGTATGGGTATTAACCAAAGAATTTCAGGATCTCGTAAATCAGATGCTAAACACGAAAATACTTTGATTGTGGTCAACCAACCATGGGTGGAGTTACCCGATAATCCTTTTGGTCAACCAAAAATTAAGGCAAAAGGAGGGGAGGCTATTTGGTTGAATTCCTCTTTGGTATTTTTATTTGGTAATCAAAAAGGTGCTGGAACAACAAAAATTACGGCAACAAAAGATAAGAGAACTATTAAATTTGCATCAAGAACAAAAGTATCAGTTATGAAAAATCACATTAATGGTCTTGGATATGATGATGGGAAAATAATTGTAACACCACACGGTTTTATTGCGGGAAAAGATAGTGCTGAAGAAAAAACAAATATAGAAAAGTATAAAAAAGAATACGCTGACTATTGGAAAGATATTATAGGTATGGATGGTGATTTTGACTTGAAGGAGGAAAAAGAAGAAGCGTAGTAGTAACAATTAAATTTTAGCAAGTGTCAAAGACATTACTTGTCGATGGAAATAATTTATTGAAGATTGGATTTCATGGTGTTAGAGATTTCTATCATAATGGAAAACATGTTGGTGGTGTATGGCACTTTCTAAATACTCTTCGCAAATTCCTTGAAGTACACAACTACAATAAAGTTCTAGTTCTTTGGGACTCTAAAACTTCCTCTGCTCAGAGAAGGTTGATATACCCCAAGTACAAATTAAATCGTAAACCTTCAGAAACTGAATCAAAAGAGGAATCTTTTTTAGAACAAAAACAAAGGGTGAAACAATACCTTGAGGAGATGTTTGTAAGACAACTGGAGACAGAACATGCTGAAGCCGATGACTTAATAGCCGAGTATTGTAAAGTTTCCTTAGACGAAGAAAAAACAATATTCTCAAGTGATAGAGATTTAACACAATTGATTGGAGAAAAAGTTTCCGTTTATTCACCATCAACAAAACAATATTATAAGTTGGGAGATAAAATAAAACTTCATGATATTGAAGTTCCTCACTATAATGTTAAAACAATCAAAATTCTTACAGGAGATAGTTCCGACAATATTGACGGAATATTTTATTTAGGTGAGAAAACTTTAGTTAAAATGTTTCCTGAGTTACTTGAACAACATGTTGAATTGACTTATATTTTACAAAAAAGTGAACAACTTTTAAAAGAGGAAAAGGGAAATATTGCTCTTCAAAATCTCCTAAGTGGAAAAACAAAAGAAGGGATTTTTGGTGACGAGTTTTTTTTTATAAATGAAAAACTTGTCAATTTAGAAAATCCACTTTTGAATGAAGAGGAAAAAGAGTTAGTTGGACTATATTACTCTGAGTCGATGGATCCCGACGGAAGAGGACATAGAAATTTAATCAAACTCATGATGGAGGACGGGTTTTTCAAATTTTTACCTAAAGGTGACGACGCTTGGGTAAATTTTTTAAAACCTTTTCTCAAACTAACAAGAAAAGAAAAAACAAAATTTAGAAACAAAAAAATCAATTAAAAAAAATGAAAGAGCAAGATATAACAAAAGTAGAATTTTTGTTAATGTGTAATGAGAACATTGTCGTTCAAAGATTTTTTAACGTTCGAGGATTTAATAAAAACGCCTCTAAATCTGAAAATCTATACAATTATGTTTTATCTTTCTGTAATGAGTTGAAATACGATCTAAAAATGAGATCTGTTGTTTATATGCTAGATAATCAATTTGAAATTATTGAGAATCCTGAGATCATGAACACTTCAATTACAGACGGTGAAGAAAATTTTTATTTAATAATTAAGGTTGGGGATGTGACAATTTGTCAGAGGAAATTTGATGCAAAAGTATACCCACCTAAGGTCAGATATACCGTAGACCTACGCCCAAAGTTAAAAGCTGTATTAGCTAGATTGACTGACATTTTTTCAGACAAAAATTTAATTTATTTCTACCCTGAATTTATTAAAAACTAGTACTATTTATCATTACTAAATAAAGGAAAAAATATGGCGACAGGCAAAAATTTTGAGTATCTCGGACAACAATTTCAATTACAACTTTTAAATCAAATTATAGTAGATAAAGATTTTTCTCACACTATAATTGATGTTATTGAGAACAATTATTTCGAAAATAAGTATTTTAAAATCATCATTCAGATGGTTAAAGAATATTACAAAAAATTTGACCACACACCATCATTTGAAACCTTAGAACAAGTCACAAAATCAGAGTTACAACAAGAAATTGCGTCTAAAGTTGTTCTTGATACAATCAAGAAAATTAAGGATGTAACTATTGATGGGGTTGGTTTTGTCCAAGAAAAAGCACTGAAGTTCTGTAAACAACAAGAGTTACAAAAAGTAATGGGTAAAGCTCAAAAGATAATTGACGGGGGAGAATTTGAAAATTATGACACCCTTGAAGAATTGGTCAGAGAAGCATTACTTGTTGGAAATAAAGATACGTCAATGATGGACGTTTTTTCCAACCTTGACCAAGTACTTGAAGAAGATTACAGACACCCGATTCCGATGGGGATACCAGGAATTGACAGGTTGCTTAAAGGTGGATTGGCTAAAGGTGAGATTGGGGTAATATTAGCACCAACAGGAGTAGGTAAATCTACCGTGTTGACTAAGATCTCAAATCACGCTTACAATTTAGGATTTAATGTTCTACAAATCTTTTTTGAAGATAACCCAAAAGTTATTCAGAGAAAACATTTTACACTTTGGACGGGAGTTCATCCTGACGACTTGTCAGACCAAAAGGATACTGTATTTGCTAAAGTGAAAGAAATCGATGAAAAGATGGAAAATCGTTTAATTATGAAAAAACTACCATCAGATACAATGACTATGGTGCAGATTAAAAACCAAATCAGAAAGATGGTTGCAGATGGAATCAAAGTAGATATGATTGTTTTAGATTACATTGATTGTGTTGTTCCTGATAAAAATTTGGGTGACGAATGGAAAAGTGAGGGATCGGTGATGAGAGCATTTGAGGCGATGTGTCATGAAATGAATTTAGTTGGTTGGACCGCAACACAAGGGAACCGATCATCAATATCTTCAGAAGTGGTAACTACAGATCAAATGGGTGGATCAATTAAAAAGGCACAAGTCGGACACGTTATTATTTCGGTGGCTAAAACATTACAACAGAAAGAAATGAAGTTGGCAACCATTGCAATAACAAAGTCTCGAATAGGTGACGACGGAATAGTGTTTGAAAATTGTAAATTTGATAACGCAATGTTAGAGATAGATACAGAAAGTACGACAACGTTCTTAGGTCTTGAAGAACAAAAAGAAGAAAGACAAAGACAAAGAGTTAAAGAGCTACTCGAAAAGAGAAAGCAAAGGGAATCTCAAACTAATTAACAAAAATAAATTTTACAAAAATGGAAAAAATACTAGTTGAAAATCCTAGTCGGTTCGTCATCTTCCCTATTGAACACAATGACATATGGGAATATTACAAACAACACCAAGCAGCATTTTGGACAGCTGAAGAGGTGGATCTTACCAACGATATCAGAGATTGGGAAGCGTTGACTGATAATGAAAAATATTTTGTTAAAAATGTATTATCATTTTTCGCGGCTTCTGATGGTATCGTAAATGAAAACTTAGCGGAAAATTTCTATCGTGAAGTACAATATCCTGAAGCTAAATTCTTTTATGGATTTCAGTTGGCGATGGAAAACATTCACTCACTAATGTATTCGTTGTTAATCGACACATACATTAATAATCCGAAAGAAAAAGATGAGTGCTTCAATGCGATTGATAGATTACCTGCAGTTCAAAAGAAAGCTAAGTGGGCATTAGATTGGATTGAGAAGGCATCATTTGCAGAACGATTAGTTGCTTTTGCGGCAGTAGAAGGTATTTTCTTTTCAGGATCCTTCTGTTCAATTTTTTGGTTAAAGTCGAGAGGTATCATGCAAGGACTGTGTAACGCAAACTCTTTGATTTTCAAAGATGAAAATTTACATTGTGATTTCGCAATTCACTTGTTAAATAATCACTTAAAAGACAAACCTTCCGAAAAAAAAATCAAACAAATTTTATTGTCCGCACTTGAAATCGAAAAAGAATTCATCACAGAATCACTTCCTGTTTCACTTATCGGTATGAATTCAAACTTAATGAAACAATATCTTGAGTTTGTTGTTGATGGATTACTTGTTAAGATGGGATGTTCAAAAGAGTTCAATGTGGACCAACCATTCAAGTTCATGGAACAAATTGCGGTAGAAACAAAAGGTAATTTCTTTGAGTCAAGAACAATGGAATACCAAAAAGCAAAACTAAACGAAACAATAACATTTACGGAGGACTTTTAATTTATACACTATGTCATTAAAAATTATAAAAAGAGGGGGCGAGGTAGTATCTTTTAACCCACAAAAGATTTACAATCGAGTAAAAAGAGCGGCTAAAGGATTAAGTATCAACTCCGATGAAATTTTTATCAAAGTTATTACTTCAGTACCTACTGAAGGTGAAATAACAACAAAAGAGTTAGACAAACTTGTTTATGAAATCGCGGCATCTTACACTGGTAGTCACCATGATTATTCAAGATTAGCATCTTTTGTGGCAATTTCATCCTACCACAAAGAAACAAATGATAGTTTTTCAGAAACAATGAAAGAATTGTATGCTGATGGAATTATTAATGAAAAGTTGATTGAAACAATTAAAGAGTATGGTGAAGACACTATTGACGCGGCAATTAATCATGAAAATGATTATAACTTCGACTACTTTGCTTGGAGATCATTACAAGAAATGTATTTGTTAAAAAAACCAAATGGTAAAGTAATTGAACGACCACAACACATGTACATGAGAGTGGCGTTATGGGTTACTACAAACATTGCGGACGCTCTTGACTATTATCAATCATTGTCAAATCAACTTATTTCGAAAGCCACTCCTATTATGATTAACTCAGGAACTAAGGTTCCGCAGTTAGCTTCTTGTGTCTTACATTATAATGATGCGGATTCAAGATCAGGTTTGTTGGATACTTTAAAAGACATCTCAACATTTTCTTCTGATGCCGCTGGAATTGGATTATCAATGTCTAACATCCGTAGTAAAGAAAGTAGAATCTCAAGTTCAGGTGGTTATGCTGGTGGGTTATTGAAGTACCTCAAAATTGTAAATGAATCACTTAGATTCTTCAATCAACAAGGTCGTAGACCAGGATCTGCCGCAATTTATCTCGAGCCATGGCACAAGGACATCATTGATCTCTTGGATATTAAAAAGAATACAGGAGCTGAAGAATTGAGAGCTCGTGATTTATTCACAGCACTTTGGATTCCTGACAATTTTATGAAAGCCGTTAAAAATGGTGATGATTGGTATTTGTTCTGTCCTAACGATATCAAGAAGGCTGGTTTAAAACCACTTCAAGAATCATTCGGTGATGAATATGAACAAAATTATAATATGGCAGTATCCATGGGTCTTGGTAAAAAAGTTAAAGCTCAAGAAATTTGGACTAAGATCATTGAATCTCAAGTTGAAACTGGTGTACCTTACTTATGTGCTAAGGATAGTGCAAACAAAAAAACTAACCACCAAAATATTGGAGTCATCAAACAATCAAACTTGTGTAATGAGATTTATCAATATACTGATGAAGAAACAACGGCAATCTGTACTTTGTCATCAATGGTTTTAAAAAACTTCATCCAAGGAGGTAAATTCGATTTTGAGTTGTTATACACCGAAGTTAGAAAAGTTGTTAGAGCACTTAATAAAGTAATTGATATTAATAACTACTCAACACAAAAAGGTTTGAAAGGTGGTTTGGAACAAAGAGCAATCGCTATCGGTACTCAAGGTTTAGCCGATGTATTCTATTTAATGGATTACATTTTTACTTCTGAAGAGGCAAAACAATTAAATAAAGATATTTTTGAAACGATTTATTTTGCGGCAATCTACGAAAGTAATCAACTGTGTATGAATGGAAAATATGAACCATATAAATTTTTTAAAGGTTCACCAATGTCACAAGGCCAATTCCAATTTGATATGTGGGGTCTTGACGAAACACAACTTTCAGGAATGTGGGATTGGAGTAAATTAAAGAAAAATGTTTCTGACTATGGTGTTTGTAATTCATTATTCACCGCACAAATGCCAGTTGCATCATCAGCTAAAATTACAGGTTCATTCGAAATGACTGAACCGGCTCACTCGGCTTTGTTTAATAGAAGAGTTGTAGGTGGGGAAATCCTTATTGTAAACAAGTATCTTATAAATGATTTTGAAAAAATTGGGGTTTGGTGTGAAGATCTTAAAAATGAAATAATTCTTAATGAAGGGTCAATTCAAAATATCAACTTCAATAATTACTTAGATCCTGAAGACAAACATTATAATAAAAAAGTTAAAAGAATCGAACACTTGATTCCTAAGTACAAAACTATTTGGGAAATCTCTCAAAAACAACTTATTAATATGGCAGCCGATAGAGCACCTTTCATTGATCAGTCACAATCTATGAATATCTATATGGCAAACCCAACATTGTCAAAGATTACCTCATCACATTTCCATTCATGGGAAAAAGGATTGAAAACTCTTTGTTATTATGTTAGAACCAAAGCAATTTCAACAGGAGCAAAACATTTAGCAGTTGATGTGTCCAAAATTTCAAAACCAAAAGTTAAAGTTGAGACACCTACAGTTGATTTCTCACATTTAAACTTACCACCAAGACCAGAAAATTCAGACTTTGAATGTTTCGGATGTTCATCTTAAAACAAAAACAAGAATCACTACTTAGGTAGTGATTTTTTTTTTACTTAAAAAAAGAGTAGTTTATATTTATAGGTAATATGGCAGATGGCAGAACATACGGTATAACGTTTCCATTCAGAGATTCTTTTGATGGTAAATTTTTGGATCTAACTGATTATGCAAGTGAAGAAATCAGAACAAACTTGACCCATTTGTTATTGACAAGAAGAGGGTCAAGATATTTTTTACCAGAGTTTGGTACTAGATTATATGAATATATTTTCGAACCTTTAGATGGGCCAACTTTTGCTGAAGTAGAATCTGAAATTAGAGAATCCGTTGGTCTTTTCTTACCAAATGTTTTGATAACAAATATATCAATTACAGATGCTTCAATGGGATTAGAAGACAAAGGAACTTTTGTAAATAGTAGTGGGGAAAGAGAATTCAAAGTCACAAACATTTCGGAATTAGAACACACCGCAAAAGTTAGAATTGATTATAAGATAACATCTGACGCATTTGAAACTCAAGATTTTATAATTCTTAATATTTAAAGTTATATGGCAGAAAAAAAAATTTCCTACACAACAAGGGATTTTGCGGGTGTAAAGTTAGAACTTGTTAACTTTGTTAAAACCTATTATCCTGAGTTAATACAGAACTTCAACGATGCATCGGTGTTTTCTGTTCTAATGGATTTGAATGCTGCGGTTGCAGACAACCTTAACTATCAAATAGACAGAAGTATTCAAGAAACTGTTTTACAGTACGCACAAGAAACTACCTCACTGTATAATATTGCTAGAACATATGGTTTAAAAATACCAGGACAAAGACCATCAGTTTCTATTGTTGATTTTTCAATAATTGTACCTGTTAATGGAGACGCTGAAGATATTAGATATTGTGGTATATTAAGAAGGGGAACACAAGTAAATGGTGCTGGTCAGGCATTTGAAACAATTTATGATATTGATTTTGCCTCACAATATAATGGAGAAGGACAACCAAACTCAAGAATTGTAAGACCAAATATAGATTCTTCAGGTACAATAATTAATTACACCATAACAAAAAGAGAAGTTGTTGTAAACGGACTAACAAAAGTTTTCAAGAGAGTCATAACAGCAAACGACGTAAGACCATTCTTCGAATTATTTTTACCCGAGAGAAATGTTTTGGGTGTGTCAAGCGTGATTGTAAAAGACGGAACAAATTATTCTAACGTACCAACTCCACAAGAATTTTTAACACCAGTTGGAAGATGGTATGAGGTAAGGTCTTTGGTAGAAGATAGGGTTTTTGTTGAAGACCCGACAAAACCATCAGACGCTCCAGGAATTAAGGTTGGTAAATATATTTCAGTTTCAGACAAATTTATGACAGAATTTACCCCACAAGGATTTATGAAATTAACATTTGGTGGTGGTAATACTTCTGCAGAACAACAACTTAGAGAATTTGCAATTCAAGGAGGACAACTGAATATAAACAAATATTCAAATAACTTAGGATTAGGAAGTACCTTAAGGGCAAACACAACATTGTTCATTCAATATAGAGTAGGAGGAGGAACATCAACAAATGTTGGAATTGGTGTTATACAACAAGTACAAAACACCAATTTTTTTGTGACAGGTCCTTCTGAAAATACAAATACAAGTGTGATTAATTCTTTAACTTGTAATAACCCGTTTGCCGCTGTTGGAGGAGCGCCTCAACCAACTTTAGAGGAAGTACGAAATTATGTTACATTCAACTTTGCCGCACAAAACAGGGCGGTGACTGTTAATGATTACGATTCAATTTTAAGGACTATGCCATCACAATTTGGCGCACCATCTAAAGTGTCAATTGTGGAAGAAAACAACAAAATAAGAATTAAAATGTTGTCTTATGATGGCGAAGGAAAATTAACATCTACAGTTCCAAACGTATTAAAAACAAATGTTGCGAATTTTTTATCAAATTATAGAATGATTAATGATTATATATCTGTAGAATCAGGAAATCCTGTTGACTTAGCATTTGAAATTGATGTGGTGTTAGACGCATCCCAAAGTCAAAGTTCTGTAATTGCTAAAGTGGTTGATATAACAAATAACTACATGTCACCATTGGTAAGAACTATGGGTCAAAATGTTAATATTTCAGAACTCAGAAGATTGATTCAAAGTGAAAATGGAATTTTATCAATATCTGACATAAGGGTTTTCAATAAAGTTGGAGGACAGTATTCATCGGCTGAAACTTCACAAACATACTCAAACCCAAATACAAAACAAATCCAACTAATTGCGGACACAATCTTTGCCGAACCGTCTCAAATTTATCAAGTCAGATTCCCAACTAGTGACATAAAAGTTAGCGTGAACAATTTATCTACGGTAGCGTTTTCTTGATCGTTTATTTTTTCAGAAAAGAGATTATTTTTATTCAAAATAGGAAATAAACTATTTATGAAAAAAGAATTTTTTAATGCCAAAATCATATAGAATAAGGACCCAAGTTGGGGTAGAAAAACAACTTGATGTCAAAATAGAGCAAGATTTCGACTTTTTGGAACTACTTTCTCTTAAATTGACTCAATCTGATGTTTATGAAAGAAGATGTGCCGACTATGGAGTAGTTGCAGGAAGAGTATTTGTTAATGGTGGTTTTGGACTACAAAATGCAAAACTATCAATATTTATCCCGATCACAAACGAGGATGAAGGAAATCCAATAATTAACGAATTATACCCATATAAAAACGCAAATGACGTAAATGAGGATGGTTATAGATATAATTTACTACCTAAAACACCATCATATCAAGGACATGTTTCAACAGGATCATTTCCTTCACTTTCTGAAGTTTTATTAAATAGGTCTTATATTGAAGTTTTTGATAAATATTACAAGTACACGGTAACAACAAATGAAAGTGGTGACTTTATGATTTTTGGAGTTCCACTTGGTTCTCAAACTTTAATACTTAACGTAGATTTATCAGATATTGGTTGTTTTTCATTATCTCCGCAAGATTTAATTTCAGCTGGAGTTGCAGGAGAAAGTCAATTCGATGGGAGTAAATTCAAAAGCTCTACAAATTTAGAAGAATTACCACAGATAGTATCATTAGTCAAACAAATTGATGTACAACCTTTTTGGGGGGATGAAGAAAATTGTATAATTGGAATTTTCAGACAAGATTTTGATTTGTCAGCAGAAATCAATTTAACAATCAAACCCACAGCAGTTTTTATGGGGTCAATAATTTCTACTACTGATGATGATGCATTGGGTACGGCCTGTAAACCAAAAAATAATACAGGAAATCTTTGTGAGTTGATTTCAGGACCAGGTCAAATTTTGGCAATAAGACAAACGACTCAAATTGATAATGCAGGAAGACCAATATTGGAAGTTGCTGATTTACCAAGTGGAGGTAAGGTAATCGATGGAGACGGGTCTTATCTTGTTCAAGTTCCTATGAACTTAGAATATATTTCAACAGACGAATTTGGAAATCAAGTTATATCGAATGACCCAACAATAGGAATCCCAACAAAAGGTAAATACCGATTTAAATTTAAATGGGAATCAGACGGAGGATTAGAAAAAGAATTTCAAAGAGCAAATTTTTTAGTGCCGAATGTTAAAGAGTTTGGTTGGGCCAACTCAAATATTGACCCATTTGATCCTGCTAGTAAAACTTCATTAACTCTATCTTACACAACAACGGCAAACTTACCCCCTTTTGCACAATCTGGAGGTATTGAAATAACAAAAGTTGTGAATGCTTCGGGATTGACAATATCGATTAATGGAAATCCATACACCGGCAGTATTCAATCTATTCCTGTAAATGCTGGGGACTTGGTAACTTTCACTTCTACTGTTATTGATCCTGCAAACCCACAACAAGTTTCATACAACTTCTACCCTCAATATTATTTTGACGTTTTGAGATCTTATGCCTTTTCTTTGGATTGGGACGATTATGTGGATCAACAATCCGCAATTAATTGTGACGATACCTTTTACGAATTTCAGTATAATAAAGTTTATACCACCGCAATGTTTTTGGATAGATATAAAAACGGAATAGGAAGGGCTAGACATTTAGGTATTAAAGAAATTGACAATCGATCTTGTAAATCAACTAATAACACTTTTCCTGTAAATGACATAATAAGAAATTTTGATTTTATATTTTTTGTCTTTAACATACTAATCAACATTTTAACAATTCCTTTATTGGTCATATTATTTTTGGCCCATTTTGTTGCATGGGCATGGCCAATACTCAAATACCTTCTTATTATTTTAGGTATTTATTTCGCTTACGATGCGGTAAGGGACATGGTTGATTGGATCAATTCAGGTATTGAAAGTGGTGCATTTGCCCCAATAGGAGGTCCTGTGGTTAACATTGGTTTGTACTTCAGAATTGCAGTACAAGCACTTTCTTTTGTTTTCAGATTTGCACTCGCGGCGGCTTTTACAATATTTGCGGCAACTCGATTGCTCAGGATTAACAACTTCCCAAGAATTGGGTTACCAATGATTGCATATCCTGAATGTACTTCATGTGATTGTGATTGTGGAAATGCCGTTTTGGATGATGACATGGACGCAAATTCAGTTAATGACTCAATTGATCAACAGATGGGTTATGAACCTGAGTCAGAAGTTGTTTTAGCGACGGCAAGATCTTTTTTAGCACCTGTAAATATTTCTGCATCATATATATTGGATCACCCTAACTATCAAAATTTACCAGGTGAAGAGATTGATGCAAATAATGGGGGACCATTTCACTGTGTTGGAAGTAAATACAAATCTTTACTTACTGCTGCTGTCGACCAAGACGTTGACGGAGACGTAGTTGCAAGAGCTCTTATAGATTTCAAAAGAATGTTTTCAGGGTATGATGTTTTATCTTCCACAGGAGGAATAAAAATTATACCAAATGAATATTACCTTTATCACGCACCACAACCTTGGTTGTTTGCGGTTGATAGAGTTTCACTTGGATTTCCAGATAAAAGATATTGGGCAATACCAAATTCTGAAACATTCCCACAAAAACTAAATGATTTTAACACAAGAGATAAATTTTTTAGTGGAGTGAATAAAATTGATGTAACCGTAAATCCAAGTTTAGGAAGTGGTAGTTATCAAGACCAAGTTTTAGTTGTTTTAGCAAATCCAGGAACCACACAACAAATTGGCGCTGGAAATTTGATATCATTCCAAGACCCCGCGTTGTCTTTTGGTAATTCTTTATTGACAGGGGCAACAACCAATCAATTTGGAAATAACTCAATTACAGGAACAACTTTAACAGGGAACTCAATCACAGTTCCTGTAACATACGCCACTGGTCAGAACACAGAAACAACAATAAATGTTTATGTTAATTTTGCACAAGAATCAGGAATAGGAAGTGGCGTTCCAGGAACAGAACAAGGATTCTTGAAGTATAATCCGGATATAGAATATTTCCAACTTATTGAAGGTTATACTGTAAGTCAGTTTTTGAGTATGGCCAACATCGTAAATATAGGATATTACCCTAAAACTTATTTATTACATGAAATTAAGTATAGAAGACCTGATTGTAATACAGGTCTATTCAATGTCCAAAGCCACGCAGATGAAAATCTTGGACCGGCATTATCTGGATTATCGAACAATACAAATTATGAAGTTTTAATTTTTGTAAGGGGAGTTGACGCACAAACACAACAACAAGAAATCAAATATGATTTGTCAACAATTTTTGGATATACAACACCAAACACAGTGACTGTTACTGGAGATTACTATATGAATATACCAATTCAAAAAGTTGCTTCAGGAACTAAACCACAATCTCACATTACTTCTAACAATAATAATACAACATTATATCATAAATCTTATAGTTTTACTGCAGACCCAACAAACTATACTGCATTTACATCAACATTACCATACTATTATCTGTCAACAGACGATGTAACCCCTCCTATCACAAATAATGCAAACTACAAACCATTACCATTTTTTGATTCAACATCTCAGCTTACAATAGGGATGACGAACACAAATAGTGGCACATATCCAAATAATTTTTTACCAACAGGAACAACAGATTATATTGGTGGAGGTTCTTTTCTTGCTGGTGATACTCCAGCGTTACAAAATACTGATAGATATTTTAGTTTGGTTACAACTAATGGATGTAATCCTCAATGCCAAACAAAAACTTATTACGACCCAACTGGAGATTTATTATTTTATTATTTTGGTCTATACTCGAATGCATATTACAGACTCAACTTACCCACAGTTTTCTTTTCTAATTCAGAAAGAACCGTAATGAGAAGTGACAGAATACCGACATCAACAAAAGTTGAAAACGGAGCCGCTACAACAACGGCATTTGGACTACACCAAAACAACAACTTTATTTATTATACTGCTCAAGGAGTTCAGGCCGAACCAACAATCACAGTAAACTTTGACATTCCAAATGGAGAAGGGGTTGATAGTGATGCTCCAAGCGGGTTAACACAAACATTAACATGTGAAGGTATGGTGTCTTTACAATGTTACACAGGAACTGGATTGAATGTTGGAGTTGACCCAACTTGTATTGTGCCTGTGGATCGAGTTAAAAATGGTTGTTATTGCTTACTCAATCAAAAATATCTTAGTCAATATGATGAAGATGTTAAATTATTTTTGGAATGGAAAACTAGATTCACATTGACATTTGCCGCTTGTAGAGGGGTCTTTGCACAGGTGTTTCAAAATAATTGGATCAACGGAGTTTTGTACATGTTCAATTTTAACAAAACAAATACATATGCGCCAAATTCAATTACAAATCCAAGTTATACTTTTTGTGATGACGTAATTGTATTCAATGAATTATCAAACACTTTTTACTATAGGAGTTCCCCGTGGGATGGATCTAATTTTATAGGAAAAAAAGTACCTCTCAATCCAAATTGGCCATCATCATTAGTAAATGACGTTCCTGGAGCCGCATATAACAGAAAACAAATACAATTCCCAACAACTATTACAGATTTGGGATCAAGAGAAAGTTTTATTTCTGAAATTTGTCAAACAAGTAATTTTGAAGGATATTTTGTGGATCAAGTTAAAGCGACCTCCTATCAAGACAATTCAGACATAGTTCTGTTAGGATTTTTATCAAGAATCACAAACCCCGATTTCAGACAACGTATGTTACCAATATCTACTGGAGGAAGTAATAGTGAAGGAAAAGGGATAGTTCAATTTTTTAACAGTGATCGTAAGGGTGATAGAATTGATGGAGATTGGGCACAAATGTTATCGATAAATTCAGAATGGAAAATAACTCCTTTTAAAACTGAAAATTATCCAAACGCCACTTCTATATATTTTGGAACAAGTAACACACCACAAGCGGCTTTTATGGGATTATTTTTTGAAACACAAAATCCTGACTATATCAATAGAAGACAATTAACACCAGGAGTATCAATTTATAATTTACAACCCTTAGTTCAATCTTTTTACGGATATCCAAACTCTCAAGAAGTACCATTTTATAAATGGACTATAACAAGTGATAATACAATCTTTGGTTCTGAAAATAATAATTGGGACACTGATGTGTTATCAAGTGGTGGATTTTACACTCAAAAATACCAAGCTTTAGATTTTGGAGTTGACCCATATTTCAGAACCTCAACTTTTGGTTATGGATATATAGGTAATTTTTCTCCATACCCAACAACACCGAATCCATCTACCGCAGGAACGGTAATACAACCTGGATCAAATAGTGCACCTTTGGGAAGTAATAGTGTTTTAGTTGGAGCACCGTATCATTTTTATTTTGGTTTGAATAACGGAAAAACCGCAATTGATAAATTCATAAAATTATTTATTAACGCAGCATAGATGCCAAGTATAGACGAGTTCAAAATATTGAAAAGTTCCGCAAGAAACAAAGTTACTCCTGATTTAGATCAAGAATTAAAAATTGGTATAAATCAAGATTTCCAACAACAAGTAGAATATGACAGAACAAAAGATTTGAATTTATCTGATTTGTATCAGAAAGAAAGACAAAAATCAACAATCTTTCGACCATTGAGTAAAATAACGTTTTTATTTGAAAACGTTTATACTGGAAATTGTATTTATAACCCGTTCAAAAATAATTTATATTATTCCAACCCACTTGAAAATGCAATTACATTTCAAGGAAATTCCAATAATCCCTGGCAAGGATATCCTCAATACTCGGAGTTCCAATTTATAAGAACTGATAATAATGTAAATGGATATACCCAAGGAGCTGGTGCTCAAATTAACTTTGTAAACAAAAGCGCAAATACATACAATTGGTCTTATTACTTGACTTTCGCTTATCAAAACGCAGACAGATTATTATACTGTGAAGACCCAAACTCTGCAACAAATTGGACTTGGAATGCTTATGATGGAATACCATTTATAATAGAAACAAATTCACTATATGGTACAAATGTAATTTCTTTTAGGTGCCCAATGGATCATGGGTTGTCGGTCGGAGAATTTGTTAAATTAACGGTAAACTACAATGGACAAGATATTTTTCAAGTACAAAGTTTGGGTAATCAAAATGCAGGGTCCGAAGAATATATATTTAATGTTCTAAACGTAGGATATACAGGGTCTTCTCTCGCTAACAATGTAACAGGTACTTTTAAACGAATTATTAACACCACAGATGCCCTTGGAACTGAATCAATTTACTATATAAGAATACACAAAGTTTTAGCACAAGTGGAAGATGCAGTTTTAGTTAATGCTGGTTTTGAAAAAAATATATTTGGGAAAAAAGTTAGGTATGAAAAGGCGGCCCTAACCCCAAATAATCAAAATAGATCGTCAGTAAAAGAAGGTAACGATGTTTATACTTTAACATATAATAAAGACATTAATATTGGTGGTTTGAGAGATAATTTGAGCAGACCACTAACACAATTATTTACTAGTTTTGCTTGGAAAGGTTATTTGGGTTGGACAATATCAAATTATACCCAACTAAAAGACGGTTACGGGTTTAATATTCCATTAATAAATCAACAACCTAGTTCTTGGTGGACAACAACAAACACATTATCTAATTCAAATTTTACAAAAAACACATATACCGTAAACTCACAACAATTCAATTATATTGAAAACATTAACGTTGGAGATTTAATTACTGGTGATTTTTGTGAGTACAATTTTTTAACACAAACCGAAAGAGTAGTATCCCCTAATTACCATAAATTCACTTTCAACTCTAACTATTTCTACGGAACTGGATTTGGTGACTTATTCAATCCTTTAGGGTACCTTTATCAAGTTCATCACCCAATGGTCATTGGAGTTTTTTCAACCTCATTAACTCAAGAATCTTATCTCAATATTGCAACAGTTCCAGATTACTCAACATATCTAAACTTCACCTCAAGTTTTGTTTGGAGGGATATATATAATTATGGATACATAGATAGTGAAGGTTTTGGAGTTGACTATCCCTTTTTGAATGGTGCTCATTACCCAAGAAATGAGATAATTTTTAGATTAATTGCTGATGGAAGTACAATAACGTATCCTGATGTAATACCTGACCCAACAACAGATGAGTGTGAATAACTATAAAATATTAAGAAATCAAAAGGATGTCAATTTGAAAATCCCTATTCAAATGAATTGGGAGTTTGACGGTGCGGATGATGCTATTGATCAAATTGAAGACACACTTGTTGAAAGTATAGTAGGGGTTCCAAAAGATTTTGAAATATTTAGATTTGCTCATAAAAAACATACAAACTCAGACAGAACAGACATAACATATAATTTTGAATTTTATGACTCATCATCCTCATCATGGAATAACTCATACGTAACAGAAGGATTTAGTAATGAAGAAATTTATTATTTTAGACCGGCTTTTGATAATAGTTTTTTCAAAATTGATTTATATGATACAAATGACACAACAACTCAAAAGATATATTTAACAATAATTTTACCAGTAACTCAAGGTCAGACAACTTCAGGGTCAATATCACCATACTTACCAAATGTTTCATTCAAAAAACCACTTTATATTTTGGACTACTTGGGGGATAAAGAAGGTTTTTTTGTTTATTGGTTGAGAAATCGAAACTATATAGATATAGACACATTTTACATCACGGCAAAATTTTGGAATGCTAAATTGGGAACATTTGTTACTATGACAAATACACCTCAGACCAACATTTTACCTGACCAATACAATTTTAATCCTGCAGAATATTTTTATTACATTCTAAAAGTTGATTATAACGATATTACATACATTGTGGAAGACATCAATGGAAATAGAGTGGGAGACATAAACACAATAAATTGGTATGAATACGTGAACCCATAATGGAACAACAACAATACTATATAAAAATTGGTTTAGGAGATATCACAAATAAAATATTTGGAGTACCTTTTTCTGCAAATTGTGAGGAAATTGTTGTACCACCAGATGAATGTTGTCCTGTAGATTATGTAATTTATGAAAATTGTGATACGGGTATAACATATGTCTACTCATCCATGACTCAAATTTTGAGTGGTGGGACTAATGGAAGCTCTATTCTCACAGGATTAACCATACCAATACTTTTGACCCAAACTGCTAATGATTTTGGGTTTTATTCTGTGTTTGACGGTACTGTTTATCAAAAAGAAGTTCTAAATAACTTCATTTTTTCTGCAACAACAGGATCTCCATATCAAGTTATGGTATATAATACCTCAAACAGTGTTTACCAATCAACATTTGAAATAAATTGGGGTGACGGATCTCCAATACAATCTTTGAATACTTTTGCACCAAACTCCGTTAGTCATACATATCCTTTTGGCGATTCTTCATATACTATAACTGTAAGCGGAATTACACCATGGGGAGTTACGCTTGTTAGTAAAACTGTAAATGTGCCATTCCAAAATATTACACCCATAAACCCCGATGGCACTGTAGTTTTCTTTCCACAAGGGGGTAATTGGTCAGGGATTCCTATAAGTTATGATTATTTATATACTGGTGATAGTAACACCAATATAATAGATTATATAACCTCAAGTTATATTAACGTACCATTTTTGGTTACAGGGTATACCTACTCGAATTTAGTGACACTACAACAATACGGACCAATTCCATATCCAATTGGTTTGTTAGTAACCGGAACTACTGGATCTGTTGGCGTTTACCACGGATCACCACCAAGTGGGGCATATTCCGCCTACACAATAAACGGTGTCGATTATTGGGATTTGAGTGGTGGAACAACTTTGTATTTCTACAACTCATTGGGATTGACTGCAAATGATATCGATTTACTACCAATAACAAAAGAAGAATACATGATAGGCGTTGTATTCGAACAAGAGGTTAGATCAGACATATATATAGAGCGAGGTAAAATATCTGCATTAGAACCAGTACAAAGATTAGGTGAAGTCGATAATTTTAGAGATTTAATCAAGTATGGGTACGGTTATTTCAAAGTAGAAACTCAATAACAAATATTTATAAAATAAAAGAACATGGCAACAGGTACATATGGAACTATAAGACCCTCAGACGTAAGTCCAGCGGACGTAGAAATCCTATTAAATTATACACCTTCTAGAGACGTAACTAATAATTTCCAACTTTCAAAGCTGAATGCATCAACTTTGTTGACACCATATTTTCACAACTCACAGACTGGAGGTAACGCGGGTGTAGAAATCTTAGGTGGTTTATATAATCTTAGATTACCTGCAACAATATTTAATGCCTTAGGGATATATACGTTATATATTAGACCAATTGAAATAAGAACTAAAATAACTGATTGTGGTATTTTGTCTGCACTACCAAACGTTAAAGGTTTGGTTATTGATATAACAAACGTACCCGCAGAATACCGAGACAAATTTGTTAACCAAGGATTAGTTGGATACAGAGTAGAATATTTACAACCAAATGGGGCTAAAATACCTAATTTTTTTAGAATTATAACCTCATCATTTTATTGTGAACCTGTAACTCAAACGACTACAAACACATCATCAAATACTGTTAGATATCAATATGTTAACGGAGTCACAAATTTAATTTTTTGTACTTTATCACCATCTTCTGCACCATCCGTAAAACCAAACGCAACACCGTTCATTGGACAACCAGATCAAAACATTATTATTACAAATACTTTTTTTAACCCGATGAGTTTAGAAATTGAGTTAGTTGACCAAGATATATCAACTTTAGCGATTGGATTATTCGGAAATCAAACAAAATCAATCAATGATGGTGTTTATACAATGTACGACACATCCAATAATATTTACAAACAATATAACTTATTTGAAATCAGAGACCAATTCAACCAATTACTATATGAAGTTAGACAGGATAGAGGTAATAATATTGACTTTAGTAAAAACTTTGCAAATATAACATCATAATGGCCGTAGTTAAGTATAAATGCCCACCTCAAGGAGATATTGGATCGGCAACTTTTTCCGACGATATCGTTGGTTTTCAACTCGTTGCGGGTGGAGGGCTAACTAATGCTAATTTTGAGTTCTCAACAAATTTAGTTGAAAAAATAAACAGAGAGTTTAATATTGGTGCCTTTTCGGACCCAATAAGTTTAAACGATTTGAATATTTCTTCAATCGAAGAGACAAAAAGGTTAGTCGCTAAAAATTTAGAAGTATACCCTAACTTTGATTTAAGCGAAGTAACTAATTTTACATTATATGGGTCCCTAACAAAAAGAATTTCAACATCAATACAAAAAATTGTAAGATTTTTTCCAGGAGCAATTGAAGTTAGTTCTGCAAATACTGTGTTTCAAACAGGTATTACCGCTTATGATATAAGTTATAATCCTGTAATTGATGAAACGGTTTTAAAAATACCACTGAATTGGATTAAAAATCCTTTTGAGATTCAATATAGTGTAAACGCAACAAGGGACTTGTTATTAAGTGAAGTTGTTGTTTCGCCATTGAGAGATCTTACTGTTGAATTCAATAATTACTCGTTATTTGTTAATAACGGTGAATATATTGTAGTTGATATTGAACCAACAACAGAAACAAGTAAAAGTTTAGATATTATTGTAAGCGGGAATCCTTTCAACAATGACCCCCTAACCTACCAAACTTTGGTACTTAGACCGAATACACTATATACCGAAAATTCATTCAATGACTATTTCGACGAGGTAGAAAATTTTCTTTTAAACAGATTAGTCAGTCCCGTTTACACTTCAAATTTTACATACCCAATTGAAAACGAAGATGGAACTTATTCGTTTACCCAAATTAGTTTAACTTGGCCAACAGATGGTCTATGGAATTTGGATATTCGCACAACTGATTTTGAATCTTATTTGAATTCTTTAAATGAAATTACTGAAAATTTAGATTCATATCAAACAAATTTAATTTCGAGGTTTTTTGTTACGGACGCATTTAAAGAGTTTGATACCTCAGACAGAAAAGTTGAAAAAACATTACAAATTTATGGTAGAAGTTTCGATGAAATAAGAAAGTATATTGTTGGGTTAGCAAATATGAACTCAGTTCAATACAACACAGGAAATGATATACCATCCCAACTTCTTAAAAATCTTGCACAAACTTTAGGATGGACAACTAATATTTCACCTATAACAAATACTGGGCTTTTACAATCGATATTTGGTACTACAACAACAAGTCAATTTACAGGTCTTTCAAGACCATTGACTCCTGATGAGTTGAACTTTCAATTTTATAAAAATATAATTCTAAATGCCGCTTATTTATTCAGATCGAAAGGAACAAGAAGATCTATTGAAATATTATTAAGGTTAATAGGGGCTCCTGAAGCGTTAGTAGATTTTAATGAATATGTTTATATTGCTGATCAAAGAATTAACATAAAACAATTTGATGGTGAGTTTTTAAATATATCTGGTGGATTGGACGTTAATACAGTCCCAGTAGTTGACCCAAATAACATCTATTCAATACAAGGAGTTCAGTACACAGGATTTACATTATTAACAACTGTGATTCCTGTTCTCACAAGAAGAGAGGACTACCCAATGGATGATTTAGGTTATCCGCAAATGCCACAAGTAAGTGAATCTTACTTTTATCAAATAGGTGGAGGTTGGTTTGAATCAACACCACAACATAGAATGCCGCAATTTACTACTCCAACGAATCAACAATTTACGGGTAGTAATCCAAACTATCAAACTCAACTACTACCATTTAATTATGGAGAAATATACTTGGAAAGGTATAGAAACTTCCCATACATGAATTTGGGATATAAGTTGGAAAGAACAATAGATAATAAAAAGTCATGGCCAGCAGATGATGTTGGTTATAGAACATCATCAGACGCGGGTTTCAATGCTTACTATCAAGTTTCTGACGAAAGATACGTTCTTAACGTAAAAAATGTCGATGTATTTTTGAATCCATCTCAAGGTATTTTGTTTGATGTATATACCATGTCAAATCAATATAATTACCCAATACCAAGACAAGGATTAGATTATGTTGAACCAACATATTGTAACCCATTTCCAAATGGACCTTACCCAAATCCTGAAGGTATCGATTGGACAAGAATCGACCCAAAACCACAAGAAAAAACTTTTTTTGAGTTTGCTCAAACTTTTTGGTTGAATACAATAAATGTTAGAAATAGACAATTTATAACCGATGGTAAAACTGGAGGATACCCAACTTTACAATCTATTTTTTGGAGATATTTAGAATCTGGCACAGCAATTAATGTTCCAAATAATAATTTTACATACCAAACGATGATCGAGTATGTGAATGGTTTGGGGGACTATTGGATGAAATTTGTAAGTCAAATGATCCCTGCAACCACCCTTCTTCAGAGCGGAGTTAGATTAGAAAATTCAATATTCCATCGACAAAAATTTGTTTGGAGAAGACAAAGAGGATGTCAATTGGTACCCACACCTTGTAACCCATGTGAATTAAATTCACAAATATTTGTTTTTGATTGTCCAATACAACAAGTAACATGTCCATTATATCCTTGGCAAACAAATCCATTGGTCACATCATTCGGATCATTACTTGGATACATACTTAACCAAGATGGAATAGTTCAACCACAGTGTAACTATAATACATTACAAACAAGTTGGTTTGTTAAATTTATTTTGAATGGATCAGAATTAGAACAAGTTAATTTTTATACTGGAACAGGATATTTTGATGTGCCAGGACAAACTGAGTACTACAATGGTTTAACAACAGGGCTTTTAAATTTACAAAATGAAGGTTTTGGTTATTATATCAATGATTCGGACGAAACGGTGACAATATATAATAATAATTGTATACCAATTGGAGTTTCTCAAAACTTCGAAATTAGTGTGGGTATAAACTATAGTGTTTTATGTAATAATATATGAGTTGTTCACCAATAATTTTAAACAGTTATTCAGTCACAGGGGATTGTTCTAGTTTAGGAACAGGTGCTGTATATTTTGAAATTGCGGGTGGGTTTACCACATCAGGATACACTGTAAGTGAATTCACCTCAACAGGATTATTCCCACTATCAGCAGGAACCACAGCTTATACCACAAATAATCTAACAGGGGGAACATATACCATTGCAATTACTGATGCATGTGCCACACCATCACCACAAACAAGTTATTTTTCAATTTTTATATCTACAGGATCTTGTGTGTCAATTGAGTCAAGTAACACGACTTGTGGATTAAATAATGGATCGATAACTGCCACAACAACTAATAGTTATGGTACGGATAATTATTTCTTATACGAAACCACATCGGGTTATATTACAAGCGGTGACTCATTTAACAATATTTTTTCGAACCTACCTTCAGGAATTTATTATGTCGAGGGTGTAGACCCGGGAGGTTGTTCAGGAACATCGGAAAGTTGTTTGATCAAATCGTCAACCACAATTCAATATGGGTTTTATGTTGTAGATGATTCTACATGTGTTAGTAATACTGGTAGTGGTAAAATATATGTAACCGGAATAACAGGAACACCACCATATACTATAACTTGGAGTCCGAACGCAAACGGTCAAACGGGATGTCCAATTACAGGATTAACAGCCGGTACATATGTTATGACCATAACAGATAGTTTAGGTTGCACAGTCACCGATAGTGTTGTTGTTGGTACTGTAGACCCATTAGGAATAGTTACATATGCCGCAGTTCAACCTTCTTGTTTTGGTAACGATGGTGAGTTAACAGTTTTTATAAGTGGGGGAACGGGTCCTTATTGTTTTTCAGGATCTAACGGCACTGTTGACGTTGTATTTGATACTGAATATACATTCTCAGGTCTTCCAGGTGGAAGTTTTACGGTAAATGTTTTTGATGCAGGATTATGCGTTGCGAGTGGTACCACAAGTTTAGTAACACCAAACGGATTCAACATAACATCAATAGTAACCAACAACTCGACTTGTAATAGTAGTAGTGGATCAATAAATATTTTGATAAATAACGGAGTTTATGCCGGGACGTTACAGTATTCATTAGTTGGACCAATTACTCAAACAATTTTTACAAACGGGGTTTGTAATTTCAACAACCTTCCTTCAGGTAACTACACATTATCAATTCAAGATTCACCAAATGTATCTGGATGTATTTTTACTACTAATTTAACGTTGGATAATACTAACAGTTATGTACCAAACTCTTTAGTTACAGGAACAACTTGTGGTCTGAATAATGGATCAATGAATTTTGTAATCTTAGGAACCGCTACATTACCAATAACTTATACCATCAACGGAGGAACACCAAACGTGAATTTAACGCAAGCAAGTGCGTTGTTTACTAATTTATCCTCTGGAGTATATAATGTTACAACCACAGACGCTGCGGGTTGTGTACAAAATTTATCGGTAGTTGTCCCATCTTCAGAACCAGTAGATTTTAACTTCACAAATATAGACCCTGTCGTTGGTAATGATGGGGAAATATACCTCAATATTCTTTCAGGAAGTCCTTTGTTTACTATATCTTGGAGTCCAAATGTAGGATTACAAACAGGAACTCATTTAGTTGGGTTATCTGCAGACACATACACAGTAACAGTTACTGATAAATTTGGTTGTACTAAAGTTGGGTCAACTCAACTATTTGGAACAACACAATATTTTAACTCAAGTAGCTTTACAGTTTGTTCAGACGATTTTGTTGATAGTGGAGTTGTAGGTAAAAGAGGTCTTTCACAAATGTTAAATGAGGGATTCTATGATTTAACTATTAATGATGTAAATTGTATCTTAAATTCGGCAAGTTTTACCGCAATTGTAAGTGTTGAAAACGAAATAAAACAAAAAGTATTTTACGTGACAAATAATCTTTTTGATTCGCCCACTGATGATCTATGGGTCTCTACTGTTGAAAATTTATTGTCACAGTTTACAGGTATTGGAGAGGTTAATTTTGATTTGGGAAATAATACGGCAATAATTAAAACAAAATGTACAACACAGGGAAAAAATTGTCTTCAGATTACTTTCAATCAATTAACAGATGAGAGAGTAATTGTAAGTTTAGAAATCAATTATGATGTTTCTTGCGTGTCATGTCCTGATAATTAATCTTTATATTTACATATGATGTCATATCATTTTGATATGAATGAAATTTTATTTGTTACAGCACAACCCGACGTACCTTATTTCCATTGGCAGAGTAAACTTTACATACATAACTTTGTTGAAAAAGGAATCAACCCAAAAAACATTCATGTTATCTTTTCATTAGTTAACCCAAATGATAATCCATCTGAAGGTGCAAAAAATTTAAAAACATTAGGAGTCAATGTTCATTTCTATAGAGATGAAAGAAAAATAAAAACTTATATACCAAGTATAAAACCATATTTGATTCATAAATGGATAGAAGAAGATAGATCAAGAGGAAACTTATTTTTTCTACATGATGCCGATATTATTTTTAGAGAACTACCAAATTTTGAAAAGTTAATTTCAGATGAAATAATATACTTATCCGACACTATTGGTTACATAGGTTATAATTATATTATTGATTGTTGTAGAAGATATGAGTTACAACACCCGGACTCAGAAAAAAATCAGTTGTTAAATGAAATGGCAAATGTAGTTGGGATTGAAGTTGAAATAATTAAAAAAAATCAAGAAAACTCAGGTGGTGGTCAGTACATTATAAAAAACACAAATCATGATATTTGGAAAAAAATATCGGAAGATTCATCTGTAATGTACCATCAAATGCTCGACTATCAAAAAAGATACCCGATCAATCCAGGTCAAATACAATTTTGGACGGCAGAAATGTGGTCTTTATTGTGGAACTTGTGGTTAGACAACAAGACAACAAAAATAACTAAAGAACTTGATTTTTCTTGGGCAACTGATTCTTTAGATATTTATGAAAAAAATAAAATTCTTCACATGGCTGGAGTTACTGATAATCTCAAAACAACCAAATTTTATAAGGGAGATTTTATTAATGAGGATCCTTTGGAAAAATTGAAAGTTAATCAAAACTTTTTTGATTATATAGAAAAAACAAGTAGTACCGTAAAATACATAGAAGTGATGAAATCTTTTATAAAAAACCAAATAACAAGTTATTTATAAAATATGAGTTTATGCGCATTTCAGAATTGTGAGTTAATTTTGGTGACAAACACAGGAACTACAATACAATCATTTGATTTTTATGATTGTGCTGGAGAACTACAAAATTTATCTTTAACACCCGACGTTGATTACTATGTTAACTATTGCCCAACAAATGGATACACTGGTACGTCAGTAAACATTGTTGATTTGGGTGTCATAGAATATGTTTTAGCGGCATTTGGTTGTTGTGAGTCAGATAAAATACTTTTTGGAGTGCCAATCGGATTTACTGATTTTCAAACAGGGGACACGGTTTATTCCGAAAGTTATTTTGCTAGTACCACTAATAAAACTAAATTTGGTTGTTATAATATTGTAGAAGAAATAGATTATCTATTATTCCCGATCTTGGATTTAGATTTATATTTCTCAGTAATTGAATCCCCTTTAACTTATATTTCACAAGATTGTACACTTTGTGTCTCTGACTATTCATGTAATCAACCTTCACCAACCCCAACTCCTTCTTACTCGGTAATTAATCCAATAATCCAACCGAAAAATGAATGTGATGTAATAACATTATTTCCTATGTCGGCACAGTGTTTTACTGTACAACCATCTTCAGAAGGGAGTTATGATGGAAGTGTTGCAATAGGCATCACAGGTGGTACATCACCATACACAATTGAGTGGCAAAATGGTAATAAAAGTTCAGCAATTACTAATTTGGGTTATGGTGAGTATCCTGTAAAAATTACTGATTACTATGGTGATTTTATTGTTGAAAAGGTTTGTGTATTGGGAGTACCACCAAGTGCAACACCAACCCCAACACCTACAATAACACCTACAATTACCCCAACACCTACACCAACCACAATGGTGACAACACCAACGCCAACACCAACCCCTACAGCCACAACACCAAAAGCATGGTTCGTATATAGTAAATGTAGTCAATTGTATGAACCACCTACAGTTATTGTTCAATCCGTTGTCGGACCATACCAATCACCAAATCTGTATTTCCAACATAATGGCGAATGTTATGTGTTTACAAGTATTGTTGGGGCAATTCCTAATTTCCCAATAACATATAACGTTATTGTATCTCAAACAAATTATTTCACAAATGTATCACAACAAACCTTTACGTCTTGTGATGAATGTTTAGTTGAGGTAGAACCAAACATTCCTGTTTGTCAACCATATAGTTTATTCAATAGATCAAATGTGCAACAAACTTATGACTATTGGGATTGTATAACAGGTCAAGTAATAACAGGATTACCAATTGCGCCAAATCAAATAATTAATTTATGTTCATTTAGTACACCTGTAGTTTCAAATCCACTTGTATCAATTACCGTACTTACCGGTACTTGCCCATAAAAAAAATATCGTCTTAAAATACGATATTTCAAATTATCGATATTTTAAACGATTCTATTTCCAAATTTCTTTATATTTCATATACCCTAATACACAAGTATATGCATCAGTTTGGTCAAAATTTTCTTTTTTCAAGACATTATTTCTATTGTATGACCAAGTGATTTGTGGTTCTTTTTTTGCAACTTTTTCCCAAATTATCATTTTTTTATCAACATCTTTTGGTAATCCACCAAATAAAACAAATTTACCTTTATCATTCGCTTGTACTAATTCAGGATACGCAAATTTTCTTGCGTTATATGTAGAAATAAATTCAGGTACAATATTTAATGTTTCGTAAATTTCTTTGAATAAAAAACTATTGAATCTCAACAATGTTTGAATTGTGTAAACGTTATTTGAGTTAAGAAGTGGTTCCTCAATTATAACTTTTACTAACCCCAAATTTTTGTATTGTACTAATTTTTCTTTAAAAATTTCACACTTTAAAAGAAGCTCTTTTAATTTTTCATCTTCTTTAAGTTTGGTTTTTGGTGAGATATGGGTTAGTTCTAATAATTCTGTAGTTTGAATATCGAAAAGAGCCCAACCAATAGTTTTTGTTGAAATATCAAGACCCAAAACCTTAGGGGTGTTTTTAATTTTTGACATACTTTTTATTTGAATTATAATTTGACAATCTTAAAACTAAAGTTTTAGAAGTCCAACTTTACTAAATATTGTTGAATTCCTTGTCTTAAAACCGGAGATTGTAATTTGGACATAACAAGAATGTCTTTGTCTTCGTCTAAAAGAGCAATTTCGGTTACATATGAGTTTGTACCTCCAGACCAACTTGGATTTGAAGATTTAACAAATTGATTGTAACCTAAATTAATTTTGTATCTCATTTCATAGATCGTTGCCTGAATATCAGTTTCGAAACTACCGTAAAAATAAAATTCATCACCGAAATTTAAGTTAGGTGTTGTAGTACCCAAAGAAGTTAATGGTATATATTGATTCAAGTTATAGAAAGGAGCGTTTTCATAGAGTTCTTTTGTGATTACAAAAGTAGTTCCCGTAATTCCTGATTGAGTTAAATAACCATTTATTGTTGTAGAGTTCAGTAAATCCGTATAATCAATAATTTTCCAATTAGAAGAATTTGGCCTTTGACCATCTGTTGTTAATTGACAAATGATTTCAAAACGTTCTGCAAAATAACCTTGTGGGACCTCACAAGCAACAGGACAAGAAGTGGTTGTCGTTGTAGTGTAAGGATCAAATGTTGTAGTCGTTGTTGTTATGGGAAATAGAGTTGTTGTTGTGGTTGTGACTGGAACTAAACCTTGACCCAAACAGTTAAATTCAGAACCAAATCTAACAGTAACATTTTGAGAAACAGTTGGATTACATATAGGGTTATTACCACTTATTTTCGGATAGTAATTACAATGTAATGAGTTTGTGAAGTTAAAATCGTTAGTAAATCTATAAGTTACGTATAAAGTTTGATTATCACCGGTCAATATACCTTCATTGGAAGTATTAGTACCACAAGTATTTGGAGTGATAAGAGAAAGTTGAGGTGATGGTAAAGTCCAATTTCTATTAGATTTATAAGACATTGATGCAATTATTTCTTCATCATCTATTACTATAATTTTTTGATCAGGAAAAACTTTTCCAACTCTATTAGGAATACCATCTGTGTTCGGATTTGTATCCCAAAGATTATAGTATCTCAGACCTGGTAAGTTCATGTCCTCATTTTTCTTAGATTGGATATAATAAGGTTGAAATAAAAACAAATCATCAAACCCAGGAGGGTCGACCCAAAAAGTTTGACCAAAACAACATTCGGGATTTTTATGCCACATTAACCATGGAATATGCAATTTGAAATTTCTTGCTTGACCATTTGTATTGTTGATTTCTTGAACATTAAATGGTTCTAATGCAAACTTTTCACCATAGAAAAAGTCGATTGTTTGATTTGTGTAGTGAATTATTGCAATCGATTTTTGTTCCTCAGGTTCCATTAAAATTATTTCACCAAAAGAGTTTCTGTAGTAAACTAAACCTGTGTCTGTTTGACCCGAAGAAGAATTATACCCCAAATATTCTTTTGAACCAACATAATCAATGGATCCGAAATAATTATAACCCTCATAAGCGGTTTCAATCAAACCTGCCGGACTTTCAGTCCATGGAATGTTCATATTCCAAATCTTAACGTCGAATTGATCTGTATTACAAATAGATTCAAAATCAATAACTTGTTCCCCCCAATGTGGATATGGTGTAATACTATCGTAGATTTGTTGCATATTTTGTGGGTAAATTAATATCCTTGCAAAACAGTTATTAACCACACCAAAGAAATCAGGAGTCGGTCTATCCAAAGTTAATGTGTTTTGACAAACATCAATAATTCTATAAGTTAAAATTTGAAAACATGATCTTACATTTACCTTACAATTAGGTGGAGGAGGTGGAGGACAAAGTTTACTTGGTGTCGGAGTTAAACATGGTGTCTTTGTTGGAGTTGGAGTTGCCGTAGGAGATGCACATGGATCGGATGAAGTTGTTGTAGTTGTTGTTGTACCACTACTTGGAGTTTTAGTTGGGGTTGGAGTTGGTGTGGGGGTTGGTAAATTACTACATTGACAATCGTATAAACCGTTTCCGTCGTAATAAATTGTAACAAAATCACCAATTTCAGGTTTTCTTTCGTTAGTATAATCAATACCACTATAAATTATGTCAATTGTATTAGACCCGGTTAATAACCCCATATCAATTATATAATTTGCAGAAACAACATATTGTGAGTTGGTTAATGCACTAAAAACAATTGTGTTAGCTGTTGTATTTCCCGTGAAAAACCCCCTGAGTGGGGTCGTGTTATATATTGGTGAAATTGTAGAATCTAAAGTTGGTAGTCCATATGTTGTACCCGTAGAACCACTAACGTAATATGGATATTTGATACTTTGTTTATTTGACTCAGGAACTCCTGTAGAGTTTTGAGTATTAAAATTTGGTTCGAAAATAAATGTATTATACTGATTATAGTTGGATGATAACTTGTCATAAGAAACCTCACTATCCCCAATTTGAAAATACGAAATTTTAAAGTTACCTTCAGACATTTTTTGTCTACCAGTATCAGTCACTCTTGTATTTATTAACCCCGATGTATTTTTAAGTATATAAGTCATTTTAGATAAATATTCATTTTAAAAAATTATTCGATAGAATCGGCACATATATCAACGGTTATTGCAGATACCCCAAGACCTTGAATAATCAAGTATTGGAAAGGTTGGGTCGAAGTAAATGTAAAAATACCCGCACCTGGTCTTAAATCTGAAAAACAAGGTTCTGCCGTTATTGTATTATTGAAAATTTTAGTACAACACCCAACACAAGAATTTATACTCAAATCACCATCACTAACAGTAAAAGTTAAAACTTCTTGTAAAGATTGAGAAATATATTGGTAATCAATTATTCTAAGGGCAATACTATTGACAGGTACATTAAAGTTTAATCTATAATCATAAGGATTTGTTAAGTTTGATCCGTAACCTAACCTCAATGAACCAATCACAGGGTCCGGACCAAAAATACAAGGGTTAAGAGCTGCTGGCGATAAATTTAAATCTACCGCTCCCGAACCAATTGCATTTGCGGTAACACTATTCAACTGAACTGAAGATCCCAATTGAGGTAGAGTTAGTGTTTCTAAACATTCATAACAAACTGTTGTTGTCGTTGTTGTGGTAGGTATTTGTGTTGAAGTTGGTACAGGAGTTGGAGCACATGATAAACAAGTCCCCTCATTTTCTAAACCTAATTCAGTAAAAATCTGAATGTTATCAATTCCGCTTATATTGTCTCTTAATCCATCAAAAACAACACAAACATCTTTTTCATTTATAGTACCGTCATATACATAACCTTCTCTCGGATTTGAACCATTGAGAAGTTTTGTTAAATTTGAGGTATAGTATAATTCCCCCGTAAAACAATCCCTAAATTGTTTACTGACAGGACATTCTAAATAATCATCAATAGTGTTGAAAGTAACTTTACCCACATAATTACATGGACGATCAATTTGTGCCGATGGAGTTGGGGTACAAGTCGGTGTCGGAGTTGGAGTTGGAGTTGAAGAAGTCACATCAAGATCAAAATCAATTAATCCACATGGATTTGTAGGTGTCGGCGTTTGGGTTGGTGTCGGTGTTGGGGTTGGTGTACCTGTCGGTGTTGGCGATATTGGTATGTTACAAGTGAATAAATCAATAAAATCTATATCACAAAAGTTAGATGTTGTTGTTGTAGTCGTTGGACAATAACCTGAACTAAATAATGAATCACATAAATCTGGACATGTGGTAATACAAGGAGTTGAACCAAAAAGTTGACAAGATCCACCTAAAGAAGATGATAAACACCATCTGTCTTGAGTAATCGAAAAATATACATAGTAGTTATTTGTTTGTCCTGTATAAAATAGATACCCATTGTAAAATCCAGAACTAACATATTCATCATCATAAGTGTCAGTATTTTCAATACAGTAAAATTGTGAACATGTACATCCAGTCGGATCTGATAAAACACCGGTACCATTTGTTGAGTATATATTAAATCCGTCTGAAAAAATTGAAGAAATATACGGTGAAGTACATCCTGAATCTGAGTAAATTATTGTACCAGCTAACAAGTCGTTACCATATAATGATGTAGTCAATGCTGAATAACAAACAGCATCAAAATCAGAACTAATAGAAAAATTACCTAAATTAAAACAAGACATTATGTTAAGTTTGTATTTATTATCAATTCACAACTCAAGTCATCGATAACTTTCACTGAAAGTGAGGTTTCGCCACTAAAAATTGGCAATACGTCAAATGAGTATGGAGAACTTGGAATTGTATTTATGTAAACACAAGTCGTCAAACCAGTATTACATAACCAAACATCAAAATTTGGTTGTCCAGTTAAGTTGTCTATTGTTATTTGTGTTGGCATATTATTAATCAAATATAAATATAAAAAAAGAGAAAACTTTGTGTAGTTGATAGATCCAAAGTTTATGTTTATATTATTACTGATGGAAGAAAATGATGCTTTGGTGGAATTATTAGAGGAACTTTTGGGGGACCACGGGCTTCATTATCCTAACAAAGGACAAATCTCATTCAATTGTCCTGTTTGTGATGAAGGTAGGAATAAACATAATTTAGAAGTTAACTACGTTGAAAATGTTTATAAATGTTGGTCTTGTGGAGATTCTGAAGGAACTCATGGATCACTAACAAAAATATTCAACAAGTACGGAAACAGAAAACAAAAAAAGTTGTATGGTGTATTGAGGCCAGAAACTGTTGTAAAAAAAGAATCTAAAAAAAAACAATTAAAATTACCTGATAGTTTTGTTCTATTCAAAAATTCAAATCCAATCTATCCTGTAAGAAAATCTGCCATAAATTACCTATATAATCGGGGAATTTCCGATTATATGATAGAAAAGTTTCAAATTGGTTTTTGTGATAAAGGAGATCATTTCGGTAGGATTGTAATACCTTCATACAACACAAAAGGGGATTTGAACTATTATATTGCAAGAAGTTGGAACCCGTCATCAAAAGCTAAGTATAAAAATCCTGAAGCTGAAAAAGATAAAATAATATTTTGGGAAAGTTTGATCGATTGGAATAAAGACGTTTACATAGTTGAAGGTGTGTTCGACGGTCTTTTTTTAGAAAACTCAATTCCTATGTTGGGAAAACACATGTCAGAACTTTTGTTTGAAACAATCTACAAAAAAGCCAAAGCTAACGTTATTATTTGTTTGGATGGTGATGCTTGGGAAAATGCTGTAAAACTATACCATGAATTAAATGGTGGAGATTTATACGATAAAATTAAAATTTTGAAACTACCAATTGATCAAGATGTTTGTGATCTTAAGGGTAGAATTGATGATTACTATACTATAATAAGATAATGGATTTAAAAAAAATAGCACAAGAAATACGAGATATCTTGTCTGAAAGACAAAAAGAGTTTCAGATAACTTTTGAAGAAGAAAGTCACACATATACAATGTTAGATGAGAAGGGAAAATTGAGAAGTGATTTCCCATCAGTATCCAAAGTAATGAAATTGTTTTACGAGGAATTCCCAACTGAACAGGCGGCTTTTAACAAGGCCGGTTGGGATGTAGATGAAGCAAAAAGATTAATTGAAGAGTGGGCTGAAGCTGGTAGAAAATCTACTAACCTTGGATCTCGTTGTCACTTCTTCTTAGAAGATTATACATTAAAAGAGTTTGGTATTGAAAAAAAAGTTCGTCAACCAATTTTCGAATGTGACGCAGAACAACTTATCAAAAGTGATACGATGATTGTAACAGGTAAAAGATACATTGATCTTATTAAAGAAAGGGGTTGTGTCTTAATCGATACGGAGATGGTACTAGGTCATCCTGAACTTGGGTACACTGGTCAACCCGACAAGGTTTGGTTGGTTGTAGGAACTAATGGTAAATTGGGTATTCTAATAACGGATTGGAAAACAAACAAACCAAAAAACTTTGCGGTTACCAAATACACTAAAAACATGAAAAAACCATTTCAAGATTTACCTGACAATGCTTTAGGTCACTACCAAACTCAATTACCTTTTTATGGTAAATTGTTACTCAAAATGTTAGAAGGAACTAAGTATGAAGATATACCACTTTTAGGTTGTATTGTGGTTTTACTAACCGAAGAGAAGGAATTTCATGAGTACCGAGTTTCAAAGAAAACAATAAATACTATACTCGAAATGGACATGAAAGAATATTTGACTAAACTCAAAAAATAAACTATATTTAAAATAAAAAAATTATGGATGATGAAATTTTGAGACCCAAAATTGATTTACGTCAACAAGAAACAATAAAATGTGAAAAGTGTGACTCAAAATTTTTTAAAGAAATTACAATGATAAAAAAGGTCCCAAAGTTACTGACAGGAAGCCACGAAGATACAATCGTCCCGTTCCCAACCTACATGTGTAATGAATGTGGTCATGTAAATAAAGATTTTGAACTATTTATTGATTAATTATGGAATTGGGAAAAATGAGAATAAGCGAGGCATATCCACACCTTAAAACAGTGGCTTTGGCTTATGGATTAAGATTAAACAGAGCGAAAGAATTTAAATTTGCAAAAGTTGTTTTAGCAAACCTTTATTGTAGAGAATTATGTTAAGTTATAAAGAATTTTATATTTGGTTAGAAGGGTACCTATATGGTAAACTAGAAAATAAACACATTGATATAACACCTATAGTTGAAAAAATGGGTGAAGTAAAAGAAGAGCAAAAGATTGGCATTTCAGAACCTTACAGAATTCCTATTCCAATAAATCCATTTCCAACAAATCCAGTACCAAGTGACAACCCCTTTTATAAACCTTATGAAGTATATTGCGGAGATAAAACACAGTTAAATGATTAAAAAACTCGTACACTTTTCTGATTTGCATATCAGATTATTCAAAGACCATGACCTTTATAAGTTGATACTCGAAAATGCAATAAATCAATGGAGAGAATTACAACCTGATAGGATTGTTTTTACTGGTGATTTAGTTCACTCTAAAAATCAAATGACCCCTGAACTTATTGAAATGGTTAGTTGGATTTTAACTGAATGTTCTTCTATTGAAAAAACAATTATTATACCTGGAAACCACGACTTTTTGGTAAATAATACTGAAAGATTAGACGCACTTACACCAATTATAAATTCACTTAATAATAAAAATATTTTTTATTACAAAGATAGAGGGGTTTATGAGGATGAGAATATAAGTTGGTGTGTATATTCACAATACCAAGGAAATATACCACCTGATTTAAATGTTGCAACAGGAATTAAAATAGGTTTATTTCACGGACCAATTCAAGGAATGAAAACAGATCTTGGATTTGATTTTGGTGAGGAAGCATATGATGTTGAAAAGTTTGACGGACTTGAAACCGTATTATGTGGAGACATTCACAAAAGACAGGAGTTTAAATTCAAGACAGGAAAGGGATATATGATCGGATCACCAATTCAACAGAATATTGGTGAAAGCGTTGAAAGACACGGATATGGAATTTATGATGTTAAAACGAAAGAATATTCATATATTGATCTACCAAATCCAAAACCATTTTTGAAGTTCTCCATAAAATCGTTTGAAGATATTGAGAATGGAACCGAAAAACTCCAAAATATTTAAAAAGGAAACAATGCAGGCGGTGTATGCATTTTGTGAATCTGAAGGTATAAAGGACACTGATCATTTTATGTATCTGTGTTTCAAACAGGGGTTTGATATTAAGAGATATGGTCTTTTGGGAAATACACTTAATGAAGGTGAAAAACACTTAAAAACAAGTGAGGAACCAGAAAAATGGGTGGAAAAGGAAGTAATCGTTGAAAAACGGGTGGAAATTCCTGTTGAAGTGATAAAAGAAGTAGAAAAGATTGTTGAAGTTCCAGTTGAAATAATTAAAGAAGTTGTAATTGAAAAAGAAGTAGTTAAAGAAATACCTGTTGAAAAAGTTGTCACAAAAATAGAATATATTAGTGACAAAACAACAGAAAATGAACTCGGAGGAATAATTTCTGAGTTAGAAGAAAAAATTTTCTATTTAAGTTCGGAATTAGAATCAGAGAGGAAAATATTTTTCACTAAAATAGAAGAAATGGAAATTATTTTCCAAAAAGAAATGTCTAAAAAAAATGAAGAATTAAATGAAGCTAGACAAACTTTAGACATTCCAAAAGGAAATGAGAAGACAAAACTTTTAGAAGAAACCCTTTTCAAGTTAAGAAAAGAACTTTCCGAAAAAATAAAAATAATAGATGAGTTAGAAAAACAAAAAAACAACACAACAATAAACATGGAACCCAAAGGGGCTGTTTTCCTGAAAGGTTCTAATTTAACACAAAAAATTTAAAAAAATGGAAATATTAATGTGGATTATCGCGGCTTACGGAATGACTAACATTTTGGTTTATGGATCAATCTTTAATGGATTGAGAAATTCGATACATAAAAATGCACAACCAAATGTTGGGTGGGTTCTTTTTAGACCTGTGTTTTCGTTTGTGTCTAGTTTAATACAATGTGTATTATGTACATCAACATGGGTAGGTTTTTTATTATCATTAACACTTTTTGCTCCATGGCACGAAACGATTGGACTTAATAAATATTTTTCTATATTCTTCGATGGAATGTTAGCGGCAGGTGCGGTATGGGCAATCAATAGTATAGTTGAGTGGTTCGAAGAAAATAGACCAAAATGAAAAAAGTAAAGTTTGTATATTTGGATACAATCCAAGAATCAATTATTTTTTATGATGATTTATTCTTGGGTGGAAAAAAAGTTGTACAAATTTTTGAAAATGGCATTACTGGTTATACCTCAATTAAACTTGTAAAAATTATAAAATAAATAAAATGGGAAAAAAAGAAAAAGAACACAGGAAAAAAGTTGCGGCAAGAAATGAAAAAATAAAACAAAAAAAATCTGCAATGCAAAAAGCATTTGATTTATTGTTAAAAACTCAAATGGATAAAATGATCGAGGAAAATAATTTGAATGTGGAAATGTCGGGCAATAACTTAAACTTCGAAGTTGTTGAGGAAAAAACCTTTGACCATGCATTATCGTTCCAACCAAATCCTGAAAAGTCAAAATTAATAGAAAATTTATTTGTGGATAATGTAGAACATACCGTTGAAGACGAAAAAGAATCGCCAGAAAAATAAAAAATGGATTTATTTAATCCACCAAAATTATTTAATTATAATATTATGATAAAAGATTTGGACTTTTCTTCATATGAAAATCCTACTATACAAGTTGTTTGGGAAGATTTGACAGAAAATTTTACACAAGATAAAATTAAAAGTGTAAAACATTACTTCTCCAAAAAATACAATACCACAAATGTTAATGTTTTAACTAAGGCTAAAACGGTACAAACTGATGAAATGCAATCTATTGATGTTTCTGTAAATATAAGTGATGCAAATTACCAATCGGATTTATTAAAAAATTTCATTGAATCAAAAGGATACAAAGATAAAACCGATGACATTTTGGGGATTAACAGAATGGTTGAAAACAAAATGAATGGAGATGAAGACAATCAAACTCAATTCAAGAAGTGGTATATTAGAAACATCGAGTTTTCAAACTTTTTATCATATGGTGAAAATCAGAAGTTAGATTTTGATAAATTAAATGGTATTGTGGTGGTAGAGTCAGATCCACCTAACTTCGGTGGAAAGACAGTACTAACGGTGGACCTTTTGATGTTCTTATTCTTCAATGAAACAACAAAAACAACAAAGGCGGAAGAAATATTCAATAGATTTTCAAACAAAGACAAAGTTCATGTAAAAGGTGAAATCACAATCGATGGTGAAGATTATGTGATTGTTAGAAATATTGAAAGAAAAATGTCAAAAAAAGGTGAATGGAATGTTAAAACCGAATTGGACTTTTTTAAAAAACTATCTGACGGAACGTTACTAAATTTTACTGGAGAACAAAGAAGAGAAACCGAAGCGTTCATCAAAACTTCAATCGGAACCAAAGAAGATTTTTTAATGACTATTCTTACAACAGGATCAAACCTTGAAGAATTATTAGAGTCAAAACCAACCGCTCGAGGTCAGGTTCTATCAAGATTTATGGGTCTTGAATTCTTGAAGAAAAAAGAAGAGGTTGCTAAAGAAATCTACGGAGAGTTTTCAAAACAGAAGTTATCAAACATATACTCATCTGAACAATTGAAAGATGATATTACAACTAATGAAGAATCGATTGGGACAATCACAACTCAAATTGGGGAAAGTCAAAAAGAATTAACAAATGTTGAGGACGCAATTACGAAAGGTAAAAACTATCGTGATGACATGTTAAAAAAGAAACACACAAACATTGATCAAGAAATTAGTAGATTAAACCCGACCAATACTCAAGAAGAAATCAACACGATTGATTTTGAAAAGAAAGGTTACATTTCTAAAATCAACGAACTAAAGGTAGTTGAACCAAGTGAGTTTTATCATGAGGACAAACACGATGAGGTTAAAGAACAATATAATGAGGTCTACAAAGAGATTGTTCAGATTGATACCGAAATCACATCAATCAACAAATTAAAGTCCGAGGTTGAAGGTGGAATCAAGTGTGAGCACTGTGGTATTGAGTTAATTAATGCAACAATTACAAATGCTAAAATTGCGGAACTTGATGGACTTATTGTGCAAAAAACCACAAAAACGACACTTATTCAGGATTTATCCCGCAAAGAACAGAGTTTTGTTCAGTTGAAAAAAGAGTTTGACGAGTATGAAAAAAATAAACTTGTTAAAGAAAAGTATGAGATATCAGTTGAAAGTTGTGATTTGAAAATAATCGCTTTAAAAGACAAACTTAAAAGGTGGGAAGAAATTCAAGACAAAATCCAAGAGAATCAAAAAATTGATGGTCAGTTAATGAAAGCGGACCTAAGATTAGAGGAATTAGAAAGAGAGAAAACAAAAATAAATTCAGTTATATCAGGTAACAAAGTTTCAATTTCATCGTTAAATGAAAAGATTGAAAACAATAAAAAGATGATTGTTAAAATCAAGGAAGAAGAAGAAAAAGAAAAAATTTATAAGATTTTTTTAGAAGCATACGGTAAAAATGGAGTTTCAAAAATTATTATGAAAACCATGATGCCATTGATCAACTCAGAACTTCAAAGATTGATGGAGGACTCTTGTTATTTCAAATTAGAAATAAAAATTAATGATAAAAATGAAGTTGAATTTTTGATGATTGATAATAGCACTGGTATTGAAAAACTTATGACAAGTGGGTCAGGTTATGAAAAAACTATTGCATCCTTAGCTTTAAGATCCGTATTAACAAAGATATGTACCTTACCAAAACCAAACCTTGTCGTCATGGATGAGGTATTTGGTAAGATCTCAAATGAAAATTTAGAAATGGTTTCTGAATTTTTTATCAAGATCAAAGATTACTTCGAAAAAGTTTTTGTAATTTCACACAATCCTTTGATAAACAATTGGTCCGATAACGTAGTAAAAATAAAAAAAGAAAACAACATATCTAAAGTACAATAAATGGATAGATTAGAAAATATAACAAATTCAGAACTTATATTGGAACTCAATAAAAGAGGTCTATTAACTTCCTCTGAGTACAACTCAGAGTTTGTTGAAAATCCCACAGAAGATATAAAAGTCATTGTCTCAAAAGGGGTTATAAAAGAAAGTTTAGTTTGTAGGGAATGTAAAGAAGAAAAAACAACAGATAATTTTAGTTTCTACCAAGCAAGAGTTGATAAAAATGGATATCTTATGAGATCAAACGCTCTTTGTGTTGATTGTAAAAATATTCTGAATAAAGAAAGACAATTTGCGTTCAAAAACTCAGATTTAACGGTAAAACCTGAACCTGGTACTGTCTGTCCTAAATGCTCGAGACCATGGTCTAACAATTGGCATAAACATCATGAAGGTGATAAATTTATTGATTGGTGGTGTGGTGAATGCAACATGAGACACGCAGACCAAAGAAACAAAAATATTTAACATTATGCAAAATAAAATAATTTGTGGCGATTGTTTAGATGAATTAAAAAAATTTGAAGACAATACATTCGACTTAACTGTTTTTTCACCACCATATGATGGTCTTAGGGATTACAATGGTTATACTTTAAATTTAAGTGATGTTGGAAAAGAACTATATAGAGTGACAAAAGAAGGAGGTATAGTTGTAATGGTGATTCAAGATCAAACAATTGACGGTCATAAATCATTGACATCATTTAAAACAATAATTGATTGGTGTGATAATGTTGGATTTGGACTTTTTGAATGTAACATTTATAAAAAACAAGGAAAAGATGGTGCTTGGTTTACAAAAAGATTCAGAGTCGATCATGAATACATTCCCATTTTTGTGAAAGGAAAAAGACCAAATTATTTTAATAAAGAAATGGTTAAAATTCCATCGAAACACGGCGGAAAAATTTTGACTGGAGGCGCAAATAGAGAAAAAGATGGAACAACTAAAAAATCTCAAAAATTTGAAATAAATGAATCCAAGTGTCCCGGTACTATATGGGATTATTCAAATGGAGGGGATAAAAATAAAATAAAAAGACAACACCCCGCAACTTTCCCAGATAAAATACCTTATGACTTTATTCAAGTTTTTACAAAAGAAGGTGATTTAGTTTTGGATCCAATGTGTGGTTCAGGATCTACTTGTTTGGCCGCAAAAATATTAAATCGAAGTTACGTTGGTATAGATATTAGTCAGGATTATTGTACTATATCCGAAACAAGAATTAATAATTTAGAAACAAGTTTAAAATAATTTTCTGTATTTAAAAAAAAATAGTATATTTGTAAAACAATTAAAAAACATACATGAATTACTTACTTTTTGTTTACTACGATAACACAGTTGAAAACTCAGAAATAACCACAAATAAAATAGCAAGTCAAATTGCCGAACAAATGACCTCTAAAGAGGCAAAGTTTATGTTTGGAGATAAACACGCGATATTTCATTTTGCTTCGGGAATGGTTATTGATGAAATGGCAGGATGGATTGACATAATTCATGATGAGCTAGATTGCTTTCAATACTTCTTAATACCAAAACCAAGAAATTCATCATCAAATATGTCACAAGACAACCTTGATCATTTGTTATCGTTAAAGAAAACTAAACCAACCAAAAACAAACCAACACCACCATTAATTAAGTGGGACTTCAAACCAACACAGGAAGGTAAAAGTTTTATGGATCTTGCCGATATTATGGTAAATTTAAAAAGACCTGAGATTTGTAACATGACTCTTGACGAATTACTTGATAAAATTGGTCAAAAAGGTATGGAATCTCTTACTGACTTGGAGAAAAAAAAGTTAGACGAATATTCAAAATCACTATAAATATAACTAAATGAAAGACAAAACATTAGGGCCACACATTAATCAAGACGAGATACAATTTTATTTAAGAGATATAAGAAAAATAAAAGTCATGACTCCTGAGAGGGAAAAAGAACTGGCAAAACTTATGAAGTCAGATTCCTTATCTCAAAGAGAAAGATCAACTATAGAGGAAGAGTTGTTGACAGGTAATCTCAGATTTGTCATTACTGTTGCAAAACAATATCAAAATCAAGGATTAGATTTTCCCGATTTAATTGCCGAAGGTAACTTAGGACTTATGAAGGCAATCAAAAATTTTGATTGGAATAAAGATTTAAGATTTATATCCTACGCAGTATGGTGGGTTAAGCAGTCAATTATCCAATCGTTAAACGATAATTCAAGAACCATACGTCTACCTGTAAACGTAGTACAAGATTTACAGAGAGCAAAAAAAGAAGTAGAAAATAGTGGAAAAAAATTAGATGACAAGTTTAGTACATTACCATCAATCGTTGATTTAGATATGACAATAAGTGAGGATGGAGATACTTTAGTTGATTTAATTGCAAATCAAGATGCTGAAGCTCCTGATGCGGCATTTAACACAAAAGATATACTTAAAGATAAATTGATGAGTTTATTGGATGTTTTAGATGAAAGAGAAAAAATTATTGTTGGTGATTATTTTGGTCTCACAGGAACCCCAAGAACCTTAGAAGATATTGGAACTGATTTTGGTTTAACAAAGGAACGAGTTAGACAAATCAAAGAAAAAGCCCTACGTCGTTTGAGAAATGACTCTTCAGAATTATTTGATTATTTATAGTCGGGTTGAACCGAGATTACCCTTACAACTCGGCAGAAGGTGCCTGAAGTCACCAAGGTGCAATTCCTCAATTCTATCCAAATGGTAGAATGAAACTACACTCCCCCACCGGTACCAGTGGGGGTTTTTGTTTTTATAAAAATTAAAAAGTCACTTTTAATTTATTTATTTTAATATTTATCAATAAAAGAAATCAAATGAATAAAAAATTTTTACCATGGTTTTTACTTTTTTGTGCAATAGGACTTTCGAGTACAGCCGCTTATTATAGTGTAATTGGATTGTCTATTATTTTTTCTGCAGTTGCAATCCCTGTCATAATTATGGGGTCTTTTTTGGAAATATCTAAAATTGCAATTGCAACATACCTACATGATAAATGGAAAGAAACATATGGAATTTTAAGAATATATTTAACAATTGCATTAGTAACCCTTTCAGTTCTTACATCAATTGGAATTTATGGACTCCTTTCAACTGGTTTTCAAAAAAACATTGCAGGTTTGGAAATTAATAATAAAAAAATTGAAAACATAGAAGTTAAAAAAACAAGATTTGAAGAAATCAAAGGAGAATATCAAAAAGAAAAAACAACACTAGATAAAGATATCACAAACCTAAGAAATGCACTCTCAACAAATACAACTACTCAAACAGTTGATAGAACAACAGGACAAGTTGTGACCAGAGCAAACGGGGGCAACCGAAAAGCATTCGAATCTCAATTGAAGGTCGCACAAACTAATAGAGACACATTGTCTAAAAAAATTGAAAATATTAATGATAGTATTACTAAGTTAGACCTGTTAGTTTTGGATTTAACTTCACAAGAAATAGAATCAGGGGAATTGGGTGCCATCAAATACCTTAGTGAAATTACAGGATGGAACGTAAAAAAAACAGCAAATTTCTTTATATTAACTTTGATATTTGTTTTTGATCCTTTAGCAATAGCGTTAGTCATTTCAACCAATCAAGCATTTAAAAATTTCATAAGAAAAGAAGAAGATGAGGTAGAACCAATTTATGATGAAGTCGAAGTTCCTGAAAGTTACTTCTACCCCATTAAATCAAAAGTTACTACACAAGTTGAGCCTGAGGTAATTGAAAAAATTGTAGAGGTACCTGTAGAAAAAATTGTAGAAGTAATCAAAGAAGTACCTGTAGATAGAATTGTAGAAGTAATTAAAGAAGTGCCTGTAGAAATTATCAAAGAAGTTGAAAAAGAAAAACAACCAATTGAACAAGAAACAGATATTGAGCAAAATAAAAAAAAGTTAATATATAAAAAATGAGTTTTGAGTTAATCAAGTTCGGTAATTTTTTTTCTCAAGGTATATCCAAATCAAAAAACAAAATAATATTGATGCATTCCTCGAGGAACGCCGACCAATACTTGGCATCATTAAAACTCAGAAATAACGGAAAATATGAAAAAGTCCCAAATTACTTCATTTCTAAAGAAGGAAAAGTATTACAACTTTTAGAAGATGAAAAATATTCAAACTTAACTTGTAATAATCAAATAAATAAAAATTCAATTTTTGTTTGTTTAGAAAATTTGGGTTGGTTAAAAAAAGAACCATTAAAAGATGGACACATTAATTGGATTGGAAGTATTTATAAACAAAGGGCACTTCAGAGAACGTGGAGAGAATATTTTTTGTGGGAACCTTATCAAGAAATACAAATTGAAATGGTTAGTGAGTTGTGTAATAAACTTTTTGAATTAATGCCAATAGAAAAAAAGTTTGTGGGACATAACACAAAAATTAATGGTGTAGAAAAGATGGGGGGTATCTTCAATAGAAGTAATATTCATGAAGATTATACCGATCTGAGTCCGGCTTTCGACTTTGAATTACTAAATGAAAAATTAAAATTATGAATAGATATTACGAAATTAAATCATTACTTGAGGCATCAAAAAAGATGTTAGGTACAAATGTAATAAATGAAAAAAATCAAATTCTTGATAAGTATTACACTAAATTATTGATCGAAGATGATAGTCAAAATTTTGAAGTTGCAAATCAAGATGAAGAGAATCCTGAAGTTGACAAAGAAACTCGAAAAACAGAAAAAAGTAAAACATATAGAATTACAGGGGGATTAGTTTCTATATACTCTCAGGACAAAAAAAATACAGAATTAACTACCGAGGACAAAAAAGCTTTTCAAGAAAGTATGGATGAATTTGTTGCTGAAGTAACTGAATTGGTTGATTTCAATAAAATGAATATATACCAACATAATGTTGAATGGTCAGGTAAAATAACTGAATATGACGTTGATTTTTTTATAAGTATTGGGGAAAACAATGGTGTATACATCAACGGCAACATGATGAAATTAGATGAAGAGTTTGTAGAATTAGTTACAAAATTGAGAGGGTACTTTGAAAAGTTCAAGACAAGATGGAGTAAAGTATTGGCTATAAGAAAAAAAGCAGTAAATAAATGAAAGAATTTATCTTAAAAAATTGGAAAGATTTGTTGCTTATTGTTTTGACAATAATGTTGACAATAATATTGATAAAACTTTTTAGACCGATTGAAGATAGATCTGAATTATTGAAATATAAGTTAGAAAAGTTAGACGAAAATATTGACCAACTAAAAAAAATACAAAATCAGTTAAACGATTCTTTATCAAACTATAAAAAAGACATAAAAAAAATTGATCAAAACATATCCAAAATCAGAGTAGAAAAAACAATCATCAACAATTATTACGAACAAAAAAAAGACATAATAGAAGGTATGGGTAAAAAAGAAATTGACAGTGCCTTTAAACAAAGATATAAATACTAAAAAATGAAAAGAATTTTTTTAATCGCCTTCATACTACTATCTACGAATGTATTTTCTCAAAATACTTTGAATAAACAAGATACGTCTGTAATTTGTTTACCAATTCAAGTCGGAAAACAAATACTAATTGATTTGAATGAATTAGATCGATTAAAAGAACAAACATTATTAGATCAACAAGAACTTAAAGAATTAGAAAAAAAAATAATTAAACAAGATGGTTTGATAAACATATTAGAGTTGAAAGATCAAAATAACGAAGTTATAATCAAAAATACGGAAGAAAAAGTTAATCTTTTGGAATCTGAAAATAAAGATTTGAAAAAAGACATAAAAAAATTAAAAACAAAAAATGTAATTGTTGAAATTGTTTCAGGGTCTTTAGTAAGTGCATTAACATATTTATTAGTTTTAAAACAATGATCCCAAAACCAGATTTCAAAAGTTCTATGAATAAATCATTTTCTCAAATTTCGGCAGATTTGAGAGACAGCGACAGTAGCGGGGCAAATGTATTAGACGCAATGAATTTTAAAAACTTGATAAATGCAGAACTCAAAGAAACTGACAAATCAAGAAAAAAAAATTTCACAGATTTTTTGAATAGTGAAGAAGATTTACAACATATAAAAAAAATAATCAGCACTGGTAAAAAAACCTCAAGTTGGCAAAAAAGAAAAGAAATCAAAAAGTATTTGAAAGATATTAACGATATAGATGACTTTTTAAAAAGTTATCAAACTCATTTAACAAGTAAAAAAGAAGAAACGAAAGAAGCGACCGCCTCGGGATCTGCAGGACAATATTCATCTTTATTTTCGGGTGAAATGAAAGAAACTGAAAAAACAAACAATAAGAATGTTAAAAAAATTCCTGAAAAAAAATCAAAAGAACATTCACAAGATGATGGGGAGAGTTATACGAAAACAAAAAAAGTAGAAACAAAAGAAGCCACATCATCAGCTTCCTCAGGACAATATTCCACTAACAAAGTTTGGGCGAAATCTATGAATAAAAAAGATTTTAGGGGATATTCAAAAACTCAATTACCTGGTGGAAAATTTGTAAGAGTTAAGAAAAAATGCAAAAAATTTCCTTATTGTAATCAAGGAGATATTAATGCACTTTCATTATTTGAAAATAAAAGTTTACAAAAAGTAATACAAAAAATAAGTAGTGAAAGAAATATACACGAAGATATAATTTATCAAGTAATTCTTGATGAATTGAATAAAACAAATATCAATAATATTTATAAATAAAAATATAATGGAAAATTTATACAACATAGAAAAACAAGTTTCTAAAAATTTGAAAAAAATTGTCAAAGAAAAAGATGACACTTTAAAATTGTCTAAAAATCGAAAATTTGATTATGTAGAAGACAAAGAGATTTGTGACGAATGTGGTGGTTATAAAAGTGGTGAAATGGTTGAAGGATTGATGTGTGAGTGTGGTGGTATGAGAGAAAATCAAGTTTATGAAAGGTACTCTAAAGGTCAAAAATACATTGCAAGACAAGCAGAACCGCACGATAAAATAGATGCGGAAGATTTCAAAGTTTTGAGATCTAAAAAAAAGAAAGAGATGAAAGAATACGATGATTATTTGTTAGATATCCCAAGTGACTTAAATATGGATGATAAATCGAACGCCCCATCACCTGACAATTATTATGGAAATGATGAATTTGAAGAGTTAAAAATAGACGATAACATGCCGGCATACAAAACAAAATGGAAATATGATATGGAAGAATCAGAATGTGTTGAGTGCGGTTACATGGAAGAAGGAGAAACTGAGGAAGGAAATAAATTTACTTATGAATTAGAATTGGCAAGAGATAAAGGTAAAAAAGAATTTTCTGTTGACGGTAAAAAATATCCTGTAAAAGAATCATATCAATTCACTGAAAATGAAATGGTTAATTTTATAGAAAGAATTGTAGAAGAAGAAAAAAAATTCAGAGCCGGTAAAGAACCAAAAGGTTACAGAGAATATGATAAAGCCCATAGACAAGATAAAAAACAAAACAACGAGTACATTGAAAGTGTTGTCAAAAAAATGAAAGATTATCTCAAAACAGGATCTAAAGGTAAATTTTCATTCGACCCCAAAATATTTCCGGCAGGAAATGGTGAGTTAGCTGAAATGGATAAAATGGCATACACCCCATCTGATGCGGTTGGTGAATATATCGAAAACTTCACAGCGGCGGCGTTGGAAAACATTGATTACGACACTTTTGAACCAAACAAAGAATGGGTTGACGATAATATTGTAGGGTCTTCAAGAACCGGTAATAATCCAGATTGGGCAAATGCAGTAGAAACACCTACAAACAAAAAAAGAAAAGAAATCAAAGACAAAAATCTTTGGAGAAAAACTGAGTTAAAGGCCTACAATAAAGCACCACAACCTGTGTATAAAGAAACTGCAGGAAATAGTAAAGATGGGTCATCAAATATAATGAAAGCTTTGGAAAGTCATAACAGAGAAGATAAAAAGTTGACAGAGGAATTTTCTAGAATGAAAAACTTGATTGGGTACTCTTCAAAAACTCAATAATTTACTTTTATAATCTTATTAATAGTTTTTCATGTAAGTCATGGAAAATAACTTTTACGAATATATTGCAAGACCACTTTCTAAAGAAGAAATTGATATTTTAATAAAAAGAAATAATATAATACCAGAAAAGATGGAGTTATATTATGATTTCTGTTTTTCTTTATACAATCTAATACTAGAAACTTTTTTAGGTAACACATCTTCAGTCAATGAAACAAAAGTCGAAATGAATGAGTCCGACATGGTAAATCATTTTAATTGGTGTTGGCAAAAAACAATCAACAATTTTGAGAAAGAAGGCATCAATTTTAATATTGATGGGGACCATAAATTTTATTTCAAGGATTTTTTCCTTGAAATTTTTTATTTGCAAAAAAATGATAAAATTAAAAGTGCGATAGACATTTTTTTTGAAGACATTTTCGGTAAAGACAAAAAATACACTCAATCAGACATGGACATAATGTTGAATATTTACAACTACTTAGATAGAAATTTAATCATATAGTGTTTACAAAAACACTTTTTAAGAATAAATTATAAATAATAAACGATTTTAAAAAAACAAAAAATGAATACGTTAGAACAAATCAAAACACTTACCGAACAACTTAACAGTGATACTACAAAGTTTTTTAATGGTAACAAAAGTGCTGGTACAAGAGCAAGAAAATCGGCACAAGAACTAAAGGCATTATTACAATTATTAAGAACTGAAATTTTGAATCATAAAAAAACAGACCAATGATCAAATTAGAAACTTTTTTATTTTTCATTTTTGTATTTTCTTGTTTATCTCTGATAAACATAGTTGTAAAATTTATAGTCAACTTGTTACAACCTAAACCTGATAAAATTAAACTTACAAGACAGGAACTATTTTTTTATGGTTTTACTCTTAGTTATATATTGACATACTTAATAAAAAATTAATAATGAGTTTATTCAACGAATTTAACATTTTGTTTCCGTATTTGAACTCGGTCCGAAAATTAGAGAATTATCTATCTTTTGACGTGGAATTTCCAAAAAAATGGAAAATACCTAAAAGGTTTGTTAATGAAGAACAAATAGTAGAAAGAACAGAGTCAGGTTCAGAATTCAGAAATTTTTCGTTTGTTTGCCCTTTTGTTGAAAATGGTGTAGAAGAAACAATTAAAAATTTAAAAAGTATCATTTCATACAATAAAGAATTAGAAGAAAAAGAAAAATTGTTTAACTCAAAAGTACAAGAACTTAAAAATATTTTTGAAAAACAAAATTTAGAAAAATTACATAGCTTGAAATTTGAATTAATTAATAAAGAATTAACTTTTGATGATGGAGAAGAAACCAAATAGTAAGTTAGAAAAAGAAATTGATTGGTATTTGAATGAAATCGAAAAAGATAAAAAAGATCTTGAACTACAAAAAGAAAGTTTTATTGAAAACATAAAAAAATTCAATAAAGAAGATCTATTACCAAAAAAACCACAAAAGTTAACAATATGGCAAAAAATAAGGAAGTCATTGATGGGATATTAGAAAAACTTGCGTTGATCTCCGAAGCTAGTCAAGATATATTTGAAGACGCAAAACCAACAATAATATACGAACTATCAGATGAGGACTATAAGGAGGTCCAAGACAATTTCAGAGACGTTGATAAAAAATACAATAAGTTCAGAATAGAAATTTCAGGCGTAGATTTTATTATCATTAATTCAGAAAAAGTTGAAGATAAAAAAGTTGAAGAAGTTGAAGAAGTTACATTAATGACCAAAATAAAAAGATTATTTTCTAAAAGTAGTAAATCTCCTGTAAAGAATTGATTTATCAATTCCAAAAGAACTAAGTTGTTCGTACAATAATTTTTTCTGAACGGATGAAGTATCTGTAACAACGATACAATCCGTTCTTTTTTTGTCTATTAAAAAATTAGATAGACATTTCAAAAATCTTAAAGATTCATCACTTGTTTTGAAAGTAAACATAGAAAAGTTATTATCTTCTTGTACAAAAATTTTATTGTTTAAAACAAAAACTATCTTTATCACATTTGTTGATAAATAATTCTCATAAAAATATGTAAGATCTATTTTTTTATTTTTTTGATTATCGACAAATTTTTCTTCGATCGAAAACTTACTAATTTCTATCAGTTTATATTTGGAATCATCTAAATCCAATTTTATTTGTCTTCCATAGTCGTCTTTGAAAAAATAACTTGTAAAATCATTTTTGTTTTTAGTTATCAAACCAATTTCAAAGTCACAAGAATTGTAACCATCAATTATCTTTTCGAAATATACCTCATTACTTTTTTTTAATTCTTCGAAAAAAACTTTAGCCTTTTCCTCTGTTTTAAATTTGTTGATTATTTTTTTCTTTTTTTTATTTTTGAAAAGTATTACCATGTAATTCATGAATTAATTATAAAAAAATTTTTTTTTAAATGAACAACGAAAACTATTATAATATATTGGGAGTGAACGAAAACGTTTCACAGGATGAACTTAAAAAGGTTTATAGAAAACTTGCAAAAGAAAAACATCCAGATGCGGGGGGAAATGAAGACGAGTTCAAGAAGATATCAGAAGCATATGATATTTTAGGGAACGAAGAAAAAAGGTCTGATTATGATAGAAGAAGAAAAAATCCATTTGGTGGATTTGGAGACATGGGGGATATTTTTTCAAGCATGTTCAATCAAAACAAACAAAGAAGATCCGTACCAATTACAAAACTTGATATGAATGTAGGAGTTTTGGAGTCATATAAAGGAGTGAAAAAACAAGTTTCTTATCAAAGAAAAAAAATGTGTGACCCTTGTCAAGGATCTGGTGGAAAAAAACAAACTTGTCAAACTTGTAAAGGAGAAGGTGTATTATGGAAAGAATTTGGTAGTGGGATGTTTGTTCAGATGGTGCAAACAGTTTGTAATGTGTGTAATGGTTTTGGTGAAAAAATAATCGAACCTTGTTTTGTGTGTAATGGAACAGGAAATATAGGGGAAATTAAACAAGTTGAAATAAAATTACCACACGGAGTTGATAATGGTCAATTTGTTAAATTAACAGGTATGGGTGATTTTGCTGATGGTACGTATGGGGATTTAATTGTTAGAGTTAATTTACAACCAGAAAGCAACTTTGACAAGTACGAAAACCATTTAGTTTATAATGCTTTTTTAAATTTGGATGATATCAAAAATGGAAATCTGAATGTTCCACATCCTGATGGTGAATTGAATGTTAAACTCCCCAAAAAAATAGACACATCAATTCCTCTCAGAGTTAAATCCAAAGGATTTAAATACAACACAGTTGGAGATTTGATTATAAATCAATACTTAAGATTTGACAGAGATTAAAAAAGTGATTTAATATCTTTGATCATAGATATCAATCCATATATTGATAGAAAGGTCATTATTCCACCCAAAATAAAAACTAATCTTTGGGTAATTTTAACTTGTTTACTTTCCTTACAAGTTGGGCATTTAACTTCTGTTGCTTTTTTATTTTCCATACTTATAATTTAATTATCAATCAGTTGAAAATAAATATCAAAAACACTATTTATTTTTTGACGCACTTTTTTATGTTAATTGATATTTATAAAATATGGGTAAAATAGGAAGACCAAAAAAAAATGAAAAAAATAAAAAGGTAAAATACGGCATCAGTATTGATCGATTTTTATTTGATAAAATGAAAAATGAAGAAATAAGCATTTCTAAATTCATACAAAATTTAGTTAAGGAGTATTATGAAAAGAAAGAAATTCAATGAAGATTACTTTGAAATAATAGATACGGCTGAAAAAGCGTATTTTCTTGGTTTTATTTTTGCGGATGGGTGTTTAATTGATAATCCAAAAGAATATAGATATAAATTAAATATTAAAATTAATAATAAAGATGAAAAAATACTTGAAAGGTTTATATCGTTATTAGATAGTGATGTTGAAATATGGAGAAGTAAAAAAAGAGATATTTCTGAAGTTGGATTCTCTAGTAAAAAAATGATAAATGATTTAAAAAATATTGGAATACACCAAAATAAAACATACACAATTGAATACCCTGAAATTAATGAAAAACTCGAAAGACATTTTTTACGAGGATATTTTGATGGTGATGGGTGTATTAGAATTAATGAAGATAAACGAGGTCAATATAAACGAGGAGACCTAAGAATTGTTGGTGGTTCAGTTAAGTTTATAAAAACTTTAAACGATAGGATGGGTAAACTGTTTGGGGTTAATGTTAATAAACTTTATGGGCCAAAAAATAAAGAATATAAATTTATTGGTTGGGCGGGTATGTCTGATATTGAAAAAATCTACAAAGGATTTTATTCTGATACTGACTTGTTTTTGATTAGGAAAAAAATTATCTTTGATGAGGTTATAGGTATAATCAGAGAAAAATATAAATACAGAAAAAAATAAAAATTTTGGTTTCGTACATTGGAGGTAAAAGTAAAATTGGAAAGTGGATTGTCCCTTTCTATGATAAAAATATGGAGGTTTATTTAGAGACCTTTGGCGGAATGTTTTGGTGTTTTTATAACATGGACCTAAATCAATTCCCAAACTTACAGAAAGTTGTTTATAACGACTTTAACCCACTTAATTACAATTTATTCAAGTGCGTTCAAAACCCAACAGAATTACTACGAGCAATCAACTCTATTGATTGTCAAAAACAGGGGGTTGATGTTACACCTGAACTATATCGTGAACAATTTGTAAGCTTTCAGGCTGAAATTTTTAATCAAGGTTTCAGCGTACAACCTGGCAATTATGAAGTGGCCGCAAAATACGTTTATATTCTAACACAAGTTTTTAGTGGGTCAAAACCTGAAACATCAAACTTCATTGATCTTAAAGGAAAATACAAATCAAAGTATCTTACGTTTAGAGACAAGTTATCTAAACCTGATTGGGTGGATCATTTTTTAAAAATCACGGACGTTGAGAATATGGATTTTTCAGATGTAGTTCAAAAGTATGACTCACCATCAACATACATTTATTTGGATCCGCCTTATTGGAAAACTGAAAACTACTATTCAAACCACGACTTTGATAGACAAGATCATGAGAGGTTGGCAAACGTATTACACGGAGTCCAAGGTAAGTTTTCATTATCATATTATGATTTTGAACTACTTCACAAGTGGTTTCCTGAAGATCAATATACTTGGGTTAGAAAAGAATTTGCAAAGGCCGCGGCGGCCAAGAAGGGTGAGAAACAAAACATGGGGGAAGAATTACTTATTATGAACTATTAATTTTTTTTTATAATCAAATATTTATTAAAAAAACAAATTCATGGACTTAGTCAAAATATTGTCTACTGTGGTAGAAAAAAAATCTATTAGTACAAAACTTGTTATTAATGAGGCGTTGTCAAAAAAAGTAATTGAGAAACTTTTGAAAAAATTTAAAACGCAAACAAAAGATGACGATTCGGTTATTCTTAAAACAATCGAAGGTTTTAGTAAATTCAAAGATAGTTTACCAACTGGTAAGAGGGATATTACTCAATATGATTATTTACCTTTAAAAAATATCGTTCTAACTAAAGAAACAAAAAAATTAGAAAAAGAATCATATCCAAAATACATAGAACAAAACAAAGGGGCTAATAAAAACGATGTAAAAAAAGCCCTAAAAAAATATTTTGAGTTGTATCCTTTGTTGGCTCCAAATCAAAGAAATTTAGACAAACTACCATACCTGAAATTAATTGAATTCTTACAACAAAAGTTTAATACAATTATTACTGCCGCGGCAACAAAAAAGTTCAAAGAAGAAGCACCTTCAATCACAAATGAACAATTAATTTATTATATATCTGCTTACTTAGACAACTATAATAACTTACCTGAAACTACACCACCAATATTATTCATGACTTTTGAACAATTGGAACATGTAGTTGATGGTTTGGGTGGAATTTCTGACGACTTGAAAAAACCAAAACGTCAGTATGACGACATCGAAAGAATCTATGATCAAGACAACCTTTTGATATTTAAACCAAACGGAAAAGAACAATGTGTAAGATTGGCACATGGTAGAAGTTGGTGTATATCAAGAGAAGGAGGAAGTAATCTTTATTACAATTATAGATTAGATAAAAATTTAACAATCTACTATGTTATAGATTTAGATAAACCATACGGTGATTTAGATTTTGCTAGTGTAATACTTGTTGATAAATACGGTAGAAAAAGAATTGCAGATGGAAAAAATATGGCAGGAGGATACTCTGGACATAACGTAGAAAGTTGGGACACAATAAGTAAAAAAGTTCCAAAAATTGCCGACAAAGAGAATTTATTTGTACCTGACCCATTAACTGATAAAGAACAGGATCTATTTTACAAATATAGAAATGCATCAGTAAGTCAAGATGCGGTAAAAGAATTAGGAAGTGAAGACGCAGCAGAAATGTGGTTAGAATTAAGAAGTCCTGACCTCAGCAATTATCCAAACGGAAGTACTGTATATACAAATTTACCTGACGAACTTAAGAAAAAATATATAAGTTTAGATTTAGGACTGACATCTGAAATGATTAAAAATTCTTCACCTGAGGTTTTAAAACTTTATGCGTCACGTCAATTAGAAAAGATACTTAGAAAGTCACTAAATGAATTGAAAAGCACTGATATTAGTTTCTTAAAAACACCAATTATGGCTCAACATAAGGAAGGTTTGAAAGAAAGATTTGCTAGTGAATTAACTATGGGTGGTAATGACAAAGGATATATTTCTTTGGAATACCCTAACGATATAAGTTCCAAATTTGCCGCTTTGTATGGTTTTGATACTTTTTTCGATTCATTACCAAATGATATTGAGTTTTTAACTTTGGAAAATAAATCAGGAGAACCTATGACGGAAAAAATACCTGAAAGTATCTCGAGATTCCAAAACCTAACCACATTGGTTATTATAAATTTTATAGATGAATTACCAAACAACATTGGAGATTTGAAAAATTTAGGGTTTTTGAGTATTAATGATTGTCCGAATCTAAAATCTTTTCCTGACTCTATTTCCAAACTCAGTTGTTTAGAGTATTTTTCACTTGAAGGATCAAATACTCAAAATTTAAAATTACCTGAAAGCGCAAAACCATATATGAAACTTCATTCTGATTTTGTTGAGTTAGATTTTCCTGAGAATATGAGACAGCATTGCGAACCAATAAAATATTAGAATATGAAAAACATAGATTGTGAGATCTACATAAGCCAACTAATTTCTTTCTTTGAAAACAACCCAAACGATTTAATAATTTTGATTGGGGACTTACAAAAAAAAGATTTCTACGATAAGTTAAAAGAGAGGTGTGAAAAAAATTCTGAAAATGGAGATGATTACATTTTAAGTCGACAACAGATTGTTGACATCATATTAGAATTAAAAATACCCGAACTTAATAATGTTGTAGACCCACAAAACCTTATTGATGGTGTGATACAAAAAACCAAATGGGGAGAAATTAATTTAAATTAAACTCAAAAAAATTTTACAATTAAAAAAAAAGTTTTATCTTTGTATTCTAATAACAAAACAATATATGGAATACACATCAGAACTAATCAAAAAATTTGCCCCTTCGGCATTCGCAACTTCCCCATCTCCAAAAATGACAAACAAATATACCTTTGTTCCTACGGATCAGGTTATTGAGTTTTTTGATCGTGAAGGATGGAAAGTTTCATCAGTAAAACAAACTGGTAAAGGTATACATGGTCTCCACGAGATCAAGTTTCGAAACAGTGAATTACCAAAAGTAGGAGACACTTTGGTTGAGGCCATAATACGTAATTCACACAACGGCACATCGGCTTTCTCCATGAGTGCAGGACTTTTTCGTTTGGTATGTTCTAACGGACTTACAGTACCAACCGCAGTTGCTGAAAAATTTACAATGAGACACAATCATTTTGGTCTTGATGATGTTAAAGAGTTGGCTGACAATTTTTCAAAAAAACTACCTTTAATTGAAACATCAGTCGGAAGTATGATGGCTCGTGAGTTAAACACAGATGAAAAAATTGATTTTGTTCGCAAATCTGCACAAATCCGTTTTGGAGTTGAAAAAACTTTGAACGACTTGGAAATCATGAACTTGTTAACCCCGAACCGAAAAGACGATGAAGGAGACGACATGTGGAGAATCTTCAACGTAGTACAAGAAAAATTTGTAAGAGGAGGAGCACAGGTGATGAACAACAAAGGACGAGTTGTCAAAATGAGAAAAATTGATAACATACTTTCTCAAAACACAATCAATACGAAACTTTGGCAATTAGCAGAAGAAATGATTTAATTAATAAAAAGTGGTGACTTTGTTACCACTTTTTTTATATTGTAAGTATGGAAGAAAAATTATTATTTAGTAAAGAATCAAATTTTTTGGATATTTTGGAAAAAACGCAAAATAAAATATATTGTTCTGTGTATCTTTCATCACAATATTCCTTAACTCCCGAATTACTGATGTCAAAAAACTATCAAGTCGAGTATTTAGATTCTGTTGAGATTAATGGAAAAATATATCACAAACAGGGTATTTTCAAAAACAAATCCAATATTTATTTATATCTTGCTAAAAGCAAAGTTTCACTATCATCTTATGAAATAAAAGTTTTTTATGAATCAGAAAAAATGAGTGAAGCTTTATTCTTCATTAAAAATTTAAATAAACTAAAAGAAAATGGAAATTAGTAGTATCGATCTCAATGAAAAGATCAAAAACAATGAAAAATTAATCGTTGAATTTTGGGCTCCTTGGTGTGGTCCTTGTCAAATGATGAAACCAGTGTTTGAAGGAGTTGCATCAACCAACGAATCCAATGTACAAATGTATACGATGAATATCGATAATAACAGAGAAGTTGCAATGTCATTAGGCATAAGAAGCATCCCAACTGTAAAAATGTTTAACATGGGTCAAATTGTTGAAACAAGAGTAGGAGTTTTAAATGAATCCCAAATAAAAGAACTTGTAACCGAATTAGTAAATGGATAAAATAGTAGTACTTTATACGATGAAATCTTGCCCATTTTGTCATATTTTAAAAGAAATGTTAGAAAAAGAAAATCTACCCTTCATCGATAGAGATATTGACGAATATCCTGAAGAATATGATTTATTTACAAAGGCAACTGATAATGAATATGTACCTTCATTTATGACAATTGAATCACCCGAAACTTTCCCAATATCAAAATTATTTGCACCTGAAAGAGATTTTGACGAAATTACCGACGGATTACAAATAATAAAAGAATTTTATGAAAAATCCCCTCAATAAAAGGGGATTTTTAATTTAGAATATTATTACATCTTTTAATCTATCTTGAACCAAATAAGGTTTTTCAAAATTCTGAAACAATATGTCTTCGTAGAATTCAAAATTATCGAATCTTTTATTAAACTCAACCAAGTCGAAATCAAAAACATCAAGAATTAAATTTTTGATTACCTGTGTTTCGTAAATTGATTTACACCCAATTTCTAAATCATATTCCTCATCCAAATTTTTCAAATGCATTGTTATTTCTTTGATACCTACTGTTGATGATATTTGATTTAGAATATAATGGTAGTAGTAATAAATTGATCTACCACAATCTAAACTATAACCGAATGGAAATTCAGATCTGACCGATACAAAGTTTTCATAATTATTACTTTCAACATAAACATCTTTGTGTACTTGTAGTTTTATAAATTTTTTTTCTGAAATTTCTTGATCATATTTTATTACATCAACAATATTGAAAGTTTTGTTTTCATATATTGCCAAATGATCATCGAACCACTTAGAAAACTCATCTTGTATTTCAGTTAAATCTAAAATTGTTTTGGAAGTGGTTACACCATTAACTAAAAAAAAGGGGCCACAGTCGGTAACCTCAATTATAGTTTTTTCTTTTTTGTCGATTTTGGAAAGGATATAATCTGCAAATAAATTTACAGTTGTATTTTTTGTGTCTCTTATTAATTTTCTCATTATTGATTTTTAAAAAAAATAATAAATTAAAAAAAAACTATAAACACTTTTTCAAATGTATTCTGATATATAATCATTTATTATGTTTTTGATATTCGAAGATGAAATTTCATCATCTAACTCAAGTTGCTCAATGCATCCATGATAAGTCATCGCTCTAAGCATATCATCAGGCCCATAAGTGTCAAAAATATTGATTTTATAATTTGAGAAACATTCAAAAAAGTTTTTTAAAAAATTATTGAAATCAACAAATTTTAAATATCCCCCATTATATATTTTTGGATAAAATATCTCACTTAGTGAGCTTAAAACTGTTTTTTTCCAATTATCATATATGTTTTTTTTATAAGAAAAATTATATAAAGACAATAAATTTTTACGAAGACCCTCAAATGTATCTGTGTATAAAACGGACAAAAACAAATGGTCAGTTCTTAATATCTCATCAATATTATTTCTAATATTGAAAGTACCGTTTTCAAAATAATTTTCAACCGAACCTTGATTAAACTCAAAATCACCCAAATCTAAATTTATTGACCCAAAATTTTCTAAAATAAAATTTTTTAAATATCTTTTATTTTCTGACGTAAATTGTTTCAATATATCATAGTAAAAATCAATTTCAGATTCAGAAACATAATCCAAGTTTTCCATTTTTTGAAATTTAGGGTAGTCATTTTCAGAAAAAAACGCGTCAAGGTTTCTAAAGTTGTAAAATTCAAAGTAGTATTTATCATCTACAACATTTACCATGGGAATTTTGGATAAAAAATAATTGGGACCAACTTCATCAAGTATTACTAAACAAATCTCATTAAGTTTATATTCATCAATACCGAAAAAACAATGATCCCAAATCTGATCTAAATCCAACTTATGAACCATTTTTTTTGGTTTCAAATATTTGAAAACAAAATTTGTAGTTGATCCAAATATTCTTAAAACTAAATCTGCATCGGTACCTCCATTGTTAAATAAAGTTATTAATCGAGACGCATTCATAGTCAGATGAAATCGTAAAACAATTCGTTAATATTTTTTGTTGTTCTGCCCCAATCAGGATAGTCAGGAACTCTAAAATCAATACAATCAATATCATCGTCATTATACATACCAACCCATAATTGAATAAACCCACCAAAATATTCTAAATGAGAATCATTCCAGTAACCACCTTTATTTTTTTCTAAAAAAGTATCAATTATGCTTTGAAAATTTCTAATTTTAATGTAACTATCATATCTTGTTATTTTAGAACCGTCAGATCTAGTGACTTCTCTTGGGACTTCACTAATTCTTCCTTCAAAGTATTCGTCTAAACCACCATATACAAGATCATATAATTCATATTCATACGCACTATTTTCACTTTGCCAATATAAACTCCTTAAATTAGAACCTAACTCATCCAAATCATTTTTACATAACTCGTTAAAAGCATCTTCATCATTAACTAAACCATTCAAGTCTTCGGCTCTTATTCTAAAATAACCTTCAGTTCCTTGTTCTTCAGAAAGTTCAGAAAAAAAATCAGAGTCATAATCCTCTAAAGACAATTCTTTATCTCCGATTTCTTTAAAAATAATATCTTTAAGTGCTGTAATGTTTGCGTAATCTAATTCATAAACAACTTGATGTGGATGAACACTATTGTCATAATACCAATCATGACCTAAACCATCTTCACTTAAAATTATTTTTGCCACACCCCTTGCACCTTCATCTCGTCTCCCACCACAAAAAAGAATTTCTAATTCTTCTCTATCTCTTAAATGAAGATAAAAACCGTCAGGTCTGATTTTTACATCAGTAATAAGATTATTTGTGATAAACACCATTGTGTCTTCATAGTTATTTTCTAAACCATAGAGTAAAAAATGATTTTTGAATTGGTCTGGCATGTCATTATAATCCACGCCTGATAACATATTATTTTCTACAAAAAAAGAAAAAAGATTGTCATTATAAGAATCACCAGGTATTTGATCGATATCAATTTCTTGTAATAAATTTTTACTTTTTATAAATTTCAAAAAACTTAAAATATTATTTCTAAAAATTTTACTTATAAAGCCCCAATCACCATTGTTGAAATATTCTATTATAGTTTTAACAGTCATACTTATAAATATAAAAAAAGGTGGAAAACAATTCCCACCTCAGTTAAGATCAATAAACCAACAACAATTATTTGTTTTTATAATATTTTTCAACAATCTTTTTGATATTTTCGTTAACAGTTTTTACTTTAGATTGTTGTTGAGTTTTAACTTCTTGTTGAGGTGTTTGAGCTTGATTGGCTTTATTTTTACATCCGCATCCCATGATTTATGTTTATATTGTTTATTTTATATATAATAAATATAACCTCAAATTTTATTTGTAAAGTATCAAATATTTATAAATGTGAAAAAAATAGTACTTACTGAAAAAAATTTAATTAGTTTAATAAATTTAATAATTGAGAATGTCAATCAAGAAGATGAGCAAGACAGATTGGCTTGGTTTTATAATCAAGAAGTAATTGAGTTGTCATCAGAACAATTTTTGAATCTTTTAAAACGAGTCAATTACAACTACCAAGGATTAAAAAACATTGCTCAGTTCAAAAGTAAAAGATTTAAAATTACTGAAGGATTAAATTTAACAGGTCTCCCTATAAAAACTTTATATGATATAGAGGTTGATGGACCACTAATTTTGAAAAGATCTAAAATTGAAAAAATTTATAATGTTGTAGTTGGTGGTTCATTAGATATTTCTGACACAAAAATTTACGAAATTCCTCAAGTCCATACAAATAGATTAATTTATCATGGTAGTACACTTGCCGAAATAGAAAGAAAAAGAAAATTACAAATCAAATTTGACGAACAAGAAGAAAGAAGAGAAGAAAATGAATGGGATGAAGAAAATACTGATGAAGAATCTGAAATGGCACATGCCGTTTTTGAATTTGCCGTTAATAGTGGACATGTTGGTAAAATTGATACTGAAACAGTAAAAGAATTAAAACAAAATATAGAATCATTAGTTGAAAAACAAACTGAGTTAGACAAAAAACAAGATTCTTTAGACACAAACGACGATGAATGGAATTCAAAATGGGATGAAATTCAAGAAAAAATTGATGAAATAGAAAATGAAATAGGAGATTTAGAATCCGAGTTAGATGATGAAACAACCGGTAAAGTTGATGTCTATAATTTTTATCCTGAGGGTAGAAGTCATTATGATATGAAAGTTTATCTTTCTCTTGATAATGGATTTGAATATGCGGTGTCAACTTATAGTAACGCGATGTCATCGTTAGAAGATTATTACCAAGAATGGGTTGACAACCCAACAGATTATCTTTCGCGTGAATTTCTTGAGGGTTATGTGGATGGTGATCAAGTTGCAGAATATTTAGAAGATTCATTCAGAGATAGTGTCTACGATTCTCCTGAATCTTATGATGTGACCCGTTTTTTAAGTAAAGATCAAGAAACCGAAATATGGTTACTTGAAATGGAAAAGTGGGTTTATGAAAATGAAGGATTAAAAGCCCCAATAATGTACCCAACAAAAGAAAAAGACGGAAAAGTTTTCGATTTTGAAGATTCAGAAGGTAACAGATTTCAATATGTAAACACAAGTACAAATCCAAATACTTCGAATTGGGTTTTATATAAAGAAGGTCAAGTTATACCTCCTCACCAAATATATGATGATGAAAATACTGAAGAACACGATGAAGAACGTGAAAGTAGAATATCGGATATTGATTATGAAATAGAAGAAATTAAAGATAACCCAGATGGGGATTTAGATGATGAATCTGTAGAATCTATTGTGGAAGATATGAAATATGACGCAGAAAGAAATCCAATGAGTTTTGTAAATGATTATGGATTAGATATTGTATACTTCATAGATACAACACAAATTCTTAATGATTTAGTTGATGATTCATCATTTGAAGCTTTAGCATATTACGATGGAAATTACGATGAGTTCATTATTAATGGAACCGATTATGTGGTTTTTAGAATCGATTGATGTTTACTCGAACAACAAAATGTCATATTATTTTAATTAATGGCAAAAAAGAAAAAAATAGAGTTTCTTATGGATACCGATTGGATGTTTGAAAAACCAATTGATAGAGAACATAAAGAATATAAATTATTATCTTATTTTCAAAAAATGGGAGAAAAGTTAGACAAACTAGAACTTTATCCAGGATTTATTGAATTGTCACTACACCTTATCAACTTACAAACTTTAATAAAAGATAGAAAGTTAATTTACACAAACAAAAGTTTTAATTCAATTGACGATGAATTATTGGTAAGAGATCTTAAATTAAGAGAAATACCACAAATGTCAGAACAAGAATACAAAGAATTCTTATCTATATTAACTTATTCCACCCCCAGAGTTTTTGAGTATTTTAATATTGCTAAATCAGTTTGGACTGCAGTTTATGACTCAGTGGATTTGGTCCTCAAAAAAAATAAAAAAAACACAAATTCATCAAAAGGGTATTTTTATTTCACCAAAAAATCTGACAACAAAATTTTTGTATGGGAATATGAAATAAAACCCGCATCTAAAAAATCGCCTGAATTTAAAACAAACGTTACGTTGATTTACAACGATGATGTAAAAAATTTGACATTAGCCAAAATAATTTCTAACTTTTCTAATTGGGAAGATAAAAGAACATTACCAGTATTTCAAATGGACAGTAAAGGAGATTTTCCAATAGAAGAAACACTATTACCTTTATTTAAGAGAAGATTAATTTCTTTCATCAACCACAATAAATTAAACACTGAGTTTCAAAGGTTGGTAGAAAAAAAAGAAGATTAGAAAATGGGATTCAACAAAAGGTTTCTAAAAAAAGAGAATATATTAAAAAACTTACACCACATTATGATCTATCTTGATGCTGATGCTATAATTTGTACTGACGAATTCTCAAAGAAAGTTTATCAAGAATTTCAAAATAATCCTAATGAAAAAGATATTATAGATTTTATAAATAAAACAAAATGAAAAAAGAAACAACTATAGAAGTAAATTTAGGCGTGGGGTTAAATATGATTTTTCCATCACCCACAAATATCATATTATCAAGTGATGAAAACATTGAAATTGAGTATGAAAATTATTTAAAATTTGTAAAAACACTTAAAGAACCTGATTACAATTATTTGGTGGAAGATATAAATAATAACACTTTAAGAGAAATGACACTTGATGAGTTCGTATTTACTCACTATCAAGATAATAATTTAAATATTGATTAAAAATGAAAGTTAAATTGGAATACGTTTGGTTGGATGGATACAAACCTGAACCAAATTTGAGAAGCAAAGTAAAAATAGTTGAGTACGAAAAAGTTAAAAATGCATTTTTGGATGGAAAATTCCCCATATGGAATTTTGACGGATCATCGACTCTCCAAGCTGAAACAGGTAACTCAGATAGATTATTAAAACCTATAAGACATTATATTTCAGATGTTACTTCCACTATTTATGTTTTATGTGAGGTATTAAATCCTGATGGAACTCCACACGAATCAAACAAAAGATCACAAATTAGTCAAGGATATGAAGATCTTTGGTTTGGGTTCGAACAAGAATATTTCATTCGTGAAGAAATTAATGGAAACATATTGGGACACAAAAGAAATATTTTAAAAGGACAGGGTGAATATTATTGTGGTGTTGGACATAACGTGGTAGGTCGTTCATTTGTTGATGAACATTTAAACATGTGTTTGAATTATGGAATTGATATTACCGGTATAAACGCGGAGGTTGCACTTGGTCAGTGGGAGTATCAAGTTTTCTCTCAAGGAAAACACAAAGGTGGAGATGATCTTTGGATGACAAGATACTTCTTACTTAAAATTGCAGAAAAATACGGATACCATATCGAACTTCACCCAAAACCATTAACACACGGAGAGTGGAATGGATCAGGACTTCACACGAATTTTTCAACTGATAAAATGAGAAATGAAGGAAATGAAGAATATTTTATGGCTTTATTTAACGCATTTGAGGCTAGACATGATGATCACATCAAAGCATATGGATCTAACAATAACCTTCGTTTAACTGGTCAATACGAAACTCAATCAATCGATAAGTTTAGTTGGGGTGTATCTGATCGTGGAGCGTCAATTCGTGTTCCTCAGGACACTGCTAAAGAATGGAAAGGTTATTTAGAGGATCGTAGACCAGGGTCCAACGCAGATCCATACAAAATCATTTGTGAGATA
>Ga0194118_10000265_pt1 | contig 100259 bp, 91 predicted proteins | sample TA2MahsurfametaG_2_FD_148662 | JGI IMG/M metagenome (GOLD analysis project Ga0194118, IMG submission 148662) | Freshwater microbial communities from Lake Tanganyika, Tanzania - TA2015013 Mahale N5 surface | ecosystem: Environmental > Aquatic > Freshwater > Lake | place: Tanzania: Lake... | reverse complement strand
ATTCTGCAGAATTAAAAAAACAATACTCTTCCTAGGAAAACAACTGAATTTCGAGCGTCAAAAGCCCAAAATGCCAGCACCGGAGCTGTGGCGTATAGCACAGTCCGGTGCGGGGGGCAAGGATTGAGGGCTGTATTTGAACGTCTGCTTACTGTTTGTTGTCCGCATCATCCAGTGGGCTCGTGGGTTGGCCCGTTGCTGCGTTAACGCTCACGGCCACGGTTCTTACAGATACACATCTGCTGGTCACGGTTGCCTGATTTTCTGCGGTCACATCATCGATGGAGCAAAGAGCTTTGTTTGTATTTACGGCCCACTGATCCTGTCGGCCTCGCAACAGTGCGCGCCTGCTTGAGGCGCCTGCCAAGAATCGGTCTGGCTCTGCGATCCAGCCATAGGCATATTTGTTATCCGCGCGCGATTGATGGGTCAGAGTCCCGCACACCCCGCCAGCTATCGGGCAGGTAGCCGTCAACGCGAATCGATCGTTAGCGTCTTCGAAGGCCAACTGGGCCAGATACAAAGAATGCAAATTGGACTTGGCTTCCGACTGCACACCCTTCGCGCGGAAAGATTGCACGCGTGGCCCAGCCACTGCTGCAAGAATTCCGATAATCGCGACCACGACCATGAGCTCTACGAGAGTAAAGCCCGCAACCGATGACCTGACTTTGGGATTCAATGTTGATTTCATTTTCTCCGGCCTCCATCGCAGAAGAATTCCGTTTGGAGAGGGATCGGCCGGTTTACAAGGAACTTGAGTTAAAAAAGCTCAGGCTCGAGGGTATTGGATTTTTTTCCATTGTTTATTCAGCGGACTCCTGAACTCCCAGAGATGTGGGGAGACCTGACGCACATTTTCAGAACTCACCGAAATTTTCCCCAATCCTCCTGGAATATCAACCACAAGTCTAGGGAGAGCAGGTCCAGGCAGTTGACCTGCGAGCTCTTCAACTAGCGCAATGGCCCTCTCCAGTGGAATCCGGAAATGGTTCGTGCCTTTGGCTAAGTCCGGATAGTGCAAATAATAAGGCAGCACACCTGCCCTGTAGAGCCCACCGAACAGTTCAAGCAAGCGCTCGGGTGCATCGTTCACGCCCTTGAGAAGCACCGATTGCGAGCACAAACCGACGCCAGCTCGGCGCAGTTGCTTCAACGCGCTGAGGGTATGAGCATTGAGCTCTGCAGCGGAGTTGATGTGCACCACCATCCAAACCATTTTGCTTGAGTTTCCGAGCCGCTCACAGAGTGCTTCAGTGATCCGTTCCGGCAAGGCGCTGGGAATGCGTGTGTGGAAACGAATGGTATCGATATGAGGAATCGATTCGACTCGAGAAATATGCTCTTCGAGGCGTGCGTCGGTTAGAACAAGAGGATCGCCACCCGTGAAAATCACTTCCCGGATTTCAGGATGACTTTCTATGTATTCATAAGCCTTTTGAAGAGCTTCAAAAGATAAGTTTTCCTCGGCGTGTGAAACCTTATGCCTGCGAAAGCAAAAGCGGCAGTACATGGCGCACTGATAAGTGATTTTTACAAGCGCCCGGTCGCGGTAGCGGTGCGTGAGGCCTGGCACCGGAGAAAAGGCTTCATCACCAATCGGGTCAGAGAGCTCTTGAGGCTCAAAAAAGGCCTCGTCTGCCGAAGGAATTACCTGTTTTGCGAGCTCGACGTCGCCCCTCTGGATTGCTTCATGCCATGCCTCTGGAACACGTATATCCAAGGCATCTTGCGCCTGCTCGAGATGTTCCCGGTTTTCGTTTGTGTTTAACCATCCACGTTCATCGAGCTGTTGCAGCGTTACAAGACCACGGCGTAGCTTTTGCGGCCAGGGGAGCGCCTCTTTTGCAACTTGATTCTCTTTGCTGAGAGTGTCTGTTGATCGTGTTTTTTCGGACAATCCGGAGACGTTGGAGTTCATGATTTGAAGGCGTTGACCACGGACGTGAGTGACGCTGTGTTGGTTGTGCTTGCTTGCCTCACTTCAAGAAAGCTGGCCGTGGCATAACCTTCTTGAATGAGATTGACATCCTGCTCCGCGACATCGCTGCCACGGCGAGCCTGACCACCAATCATGTAAACGTGGGTGCCCTGCTTGCTTAATTCCTCGGAAGTCATTTTGTGGGCTGTGGGTACATAAACACTGATTGATCCGCAGGAAGCCTGGCGCAGGCCTTTCGAACGGAGGCCAGGGTGATTGAGGTTCAGAACCTCGAGCTTTGGCCATTGGATTTTTTCGCTTTGCTCGACAAAATAAAGTGCGAGCTGTGCGGCATTCTGGAAGGCCTTTTTCATAAGCTCTGAGGTATTGCAGCCGTCGAGATCCACCGACACCGCGATAGCCCGATAACCGAGAGACGCAGCCTCAGTTGCAGCTCCGACCGTGCCACTGTAGTTCACATCCCACCCAACATTCAGGCCGTGGTTTATTCCCGACATGACCAGATCAAATTTGACGTTTTTGAATAGATCATGGAGCGCCAGGAACGCACAGTCTGCTGGTGTGCCGTGCACCGCAAAAGTACTTGTGTCGATTTTTCTCACCAGAACCGGACGAAAAAAGGTCATGGCATGTGACTGGCCGCTGCGCTCTTCATGAGGAGCCACGATGGTGACGTCATGGCCAGCTCCACGCAGGGTCTCTGCCAAGGTTTGGATGCCCATTGCTTGGTATCCATCATCGTTACACAATAAGATGCGCATATTCTGGCTCTCCTCTGAACACGGTGGCGGTGTGATAACCACAATCCTGAACTCTGCCAAGGTCTTTTGCTTGCGAATCAGCGTTGTTGTGCTGAGTGCACTTTTTCTGTGCCTGGTATTCGAACATCATCCGCGGCGGAGCTCAATCGCGGATGCCAGCCCTGTTGACGCAAAGGTGGTGGGATGGCCCTCAGCCAAGACCTTGCAGCGCCGTCCTTCGGCACCAAGTCTGAGTAATATTGACCGGTTTTTGCAGGTCATAACCCAGGAGCCACACCCCATGGGCAGTGAGCAGCAGCGCCGCCTCGCCCAATGGATGCTGCAAGTGCTCAAGCATTTTGGTTGGAAGTCTGAAGAGCAGCGATTTTCCGTTAGAACGCCAGTCTTGAACGGCAAAGAGAAAAAATTTGAGGAGCGCACTGGCCGTAATATTGTTGCGTGGAGGCCTGGACCTGACGACTGTGCATTCATGATAGTAGGACACTATGACAGCAAGTTTTTTGCTCCCGAAGTGCGATTTGTGGGCGCGAATGATGGTGGCTCATCAACGGCATTGATGCTGGAATTGGCTCGGCTTTGGACGCATCCGTTGCATGCTCTTATAGCTAAGCAAAAGTCTGCGGGTACGTGGTTTGAATGCGATTTAGTTTTCGCTTTTTTTGATGGCGAGGAGGCTTCTCTGCCAGAATGGAGCGACGGCGAAAGACTCTTTGGCGTGCGAGACAATCTCTATGGCTCGCGTGATTTTGTGAATCGTTTGCAGCGCAGCGGATCAACAGTCTTGTGGAACAAGAAGCCAATTCGCCTTGTCCTGAACATCGACATGGTCGGACACAAGAAGCAAAATCTTTTTATTACGAGCGGCAGTGATCCTCTGATTGCCGAGCAGTTTATTGCACTGCGAGGTCATGTTCAGCTGCGTAAGGTTCCACTTACAGTTGAAGACGATCATGTTCCCTTCATGCGCATGGGTGTTCCCGTCGTTCATATGATTGACTGGACGAATTTGCAGGAGTGGCACACACCAAAAGACACACTCGATATTGTCTCCGCAGAAAAAATCGCAGCCCTCATGGAAGTCATCATGAAATTTAGTGAAAGAAAGAGGCCTTGAGCATGGCACAACGGATGGTTCTTTTGGGTGGTGCGCACAGCGGCAAAAGCAATCTTGCGCATGACATATGTGCTCCGCTTGAAAATGTTTGCTGGTGGGGGACCGGAGTTGAGTTGCCCCAAGACGGCGACTGGCAGCAGCGTCTCGGTGCGCTCCGTGCTGCGCGGCCAGCGTCCTGGAAAACCTATGAAGGTCCTTGGGCGTGGCCTGTTTCAGGAGTGCGCGAGCCCCAGGGAGCGCAGGTTTTTGTGATGGACAGTTTAAATTTGTGGTTAGCTGCCCAAATCAATCGCTGCACGGCGCTCTATTCGATGAGCCAGTTAAAGACTCACCTCGAGATTGAATTTCAGCAGTTGCTCAGTGCGCTGCAGGCCATCGATTGTCCGGTGGTGGTTGTCTCTGCTGAGGTCGGCTGCGGAGTCGTGCCTACGGGTGAGGCTGGTCGGCTCTTTCGCGATCTTCTGGGGGTTTGGAATTGTGCCCTGGTTGCAGGGGCGCATCATGGAGTTTCCCTGCAAGCTGGACGGGCATTTTATTGGCCCGCAGGACTGCTTGAGCTGCCGAGCGAAGGAGTGCCGTTGCGTGCGGTCGACACGGGATTTTTACGCCGACTTTTAGGCCTGAATCAGTTGCACAAATAGGCTCTGGGACGTAAACAAAACGCTGCTTAAACAGCCCGGGAGTGGGTTGCGTCATTGCGAAAGGGTGCATCCGTGGTCATAAGGCCGAATGAAATCATGCGTCTGAGCGAGAAGTCCAAAAATGTTCAGGACATGTTCGACAAAATTGCCGACCGTTACGACCTTCTAAATCGGCTCTTGAGCGCCCGGCAAGATGTGCGTTGGCGCAAAGCTTTGGCACAGAAGCTTCCTGCACAGGCTGACCGTCAGGGCGTTCTTTACGATGTGGCCTGCGGCACGGGCGATGTGATGTTGACGGTCGCCAAGCTCCGCGCTGACTACGCGCAAATTCGGGGTTTCGACATATCATTCGAAATGCTCCGCAAAGGCGAAAGTCGACCCGATCTCGGAAAATGGATCCGCAAAGCCAATGCGCGTTGCTCATTTACGCAGGCCTCTGCTGAGGCTCTTCCTGCTGAGCCCGCTTCCGCGCATGCTGTGACCATAGCGTTCGGACTGCGCAATGTGGACAACCGCGAGCAGGCTCTGCGCGAGATGTTCCGGGTGCTTAAGCCAGGCGGTCGCGTTCTTGTTTTGGAATTTTTCCAACCGCACAGTACGCTTTTTGCAAAAGCGTTCGATTTTTATTTCACGAATGTGCTCCCCAAGGTGGGAGGACTCATCTCCGACCGTGCTGCCTACCAATATTTGCCTGCGTCGGTTGGATCCATGCCCAGTGCTGAAGCCTTTGCCCAGACACTGCGTGAGATTGGATTTATAAACATAACGCAGCAGATGTGGTTATCCGGTGCCACCCGATTGTTTGTTGCCGATAAACCCTAAATTTTTTCTACAGGGAGCGAAATCATGATCAAACGTCCGAAGATTGCGATTGTTGGTGCAGGTGGAAACGTAGGCGCGGCTGTAGCTCACTGGGCTGCTGTCAAAGAGCTCGGTGAACTTGTGCTCATCGACCTCAAGGGTGATGTGGCTAAGGGTCGTGCGCTCGACCTCACCCAGTGCGGACCGTTTGAATCATTCAACAACAACTTCACAGCGGGTAGTGATGCTGCACTCATGCAAGATGCTGACGTGGTTGTCATGACTGCCGGCGTTCCGCGCAAACCTGGTCAGAGCCGTGAAGAGCTCGTGAATATCAACGCAGGGATCGTCAAAGAAATCTGCCAGAACGTGAAGAAATTCGCGCCAAACTCGATTCTCATTGTTGTATCAAATCCATTGGATGCCATGGTTTATGTTGCAAAGCAGGTCACTGGCTTCCCGCGCGAGCGCGTTATTGGCTCGGCTGGAACACTCGACTCCGCGCGCTTCCGCACCAACATTGCACTGGCCACTGGAGCTTCTGTTGAAGATGTTCACGCCATTGTTCTTGGTGCGCACACCGACAAAGACATGGTGCCAGTTGTTTCCACAGCCTGTGTGGGTGGCGTACCTCTCACAAAAATGCTGACTGCCGAGCAGCTGAACGATGTGGTTGAGCGTACTAAAAAAGGTGGTGCTGAGCTCACCGCACTCATTGGTACTTCGGCTTGGTTGGCGCCGGGCTCAGGAACAGCTCTTATGGTTGAAGCTATTGTGCGCAACCAAGGTCGCGTGCTTCCTTGTTCGGTTGAGCTCAAGGGTGAATTCGGCGTGTCGGATTGCTTCGTCGGTGTTCCCGTGAAGCTGACAAACAAGGGCGCAGAGAAAATCTATCAGTTCGAACTCAGCCCAGCTGAAAGCGAAGCATTCAAGAAATCTGTGGCAGCCAATGTTGAACTCATGAACATCACCAAGGGCTTTCTGTGAAAGAAGGCACTCAGGTTGAGACCCTTGTTCCTCCCCAGGTGCAGGGTCTCGCTCCCACTCAGCAATCGTTTCTCGATTACCAGCTCCGCGCCTTCGGGCAGCGGAGCGCGTCTTTTTTTGCGCTGGAGCTTGCCGGTGAATGCGGCGAGCTTGCCAACCTTGAGAAGAAACTCTGGCGTGACCCCGAATGCGGGGTGGACGCGCAGCACATTGCAGATGAAGCAGCCGATGTGTTTATTGCTTTAATGAACTACTGCAATGCACGCGGAATTGGTCTTGAGACTGCAGTGCGCAGCAAGCTAGAGCGCATCGAGGAGCGCCGCAGGCAGGGCCGCATGGGCCCTACGCCGCGCGCGTAATCGTCGTTTTCAGTCGATTTCCTGAACAGTGAAAATATTCGAATTGCGAGCTGAAACACTCGATGCTGTGAGCGATACGAACACAATTTTGTCGCCCTTATTGAAACCGTGCGACTGGTTCAACTGGACTTTGGTCTCGGCTAGAATCTGGTCGAAGGGGAGAGCGCTGTCGATCGTGAGACCGCGTACCGAGTTCACAAGGTTTAACTGGCGCATGATGTTCTCATTGTAGCAGATGGCTACAACGTCAATTGGGGTGCGCAATGAAGCCAAGCGGTACGCTGTGTAGCCACCCTCGGTGAGACACACAATTGCGCGTGCGCCAATGTCGCGCGCCACTTTTAATGCACCATAGGCAATCGCATCTTCATCGGTCTTCGCTTTGAATTCGACGCGGTTCCAGTTTGCTTCCAGAAATGGAGCAGCGTTCACCAAGGTATCACGTGACATCTCGGCAACAATATCACCGAATGGACCTTCTGTGACTTCCTCAGCCAGCAGCAGCGCATCGGCTCCGTCGGCAGCGGCGTTGGCCATGTCACTGACTTCTGCGCGTGTAGGATTCGGATTTACGCGCATGGAATACATCAGCTCAGAAGCAACAATCACGATTTTGGCAATTTCGTTGCAGCGTGCGATCAGTTCTTTTTGGATGATGGGCAGGCTGTTAGCTGGAATGGAAAGTCCAAGTTCAGAACGGCTCAGCAACACGCCGTCAACGCAGTCGAGGATGTGTGGCAGCAGCTCAAGGCTATCCTTTGAGTCCACCTTCCAAATCCAACGGGGTGGAAGCGCAGCGGCACGATCGCGTACTGCAGGTCCAACCGAAACGCTGGGGTGACGCAGCGAACCTTGCCCCGATTTCTCTGGCATGATGCGCGCTTTCAGTTTGAGAAGCTCATCGCGGGTGGACACACCGTGGATCACCACGTAGTCGGCGACCTGCATAAAGCCGTTTGATAGAACCTCTTCGTCTTGGGGCAGAAGGGGGAGAAGAGTGTGCGGCAGATGGCTGCTTTGCACATCCATACCCGTGAGAAGTTGGGTCGGTTGTGAGGCCATTACCTTCAAACGGAGAGAGTCTCCGTGGGCTTCGATCTGCGTGATTTCGAGAATAGTTTGGCCGTAGGAGACGGTGAGCGTGCTGCCGACTTTCAACTGTGTCTTCATGTCTGGGGAGCTGAGAACAATTTCAACATCCTGGGCTGAAGGGGTTTTGTCGGGGTGCAGGCACGCATCGAAGTCGGCACGTACAGTGACGCTGAAGGGCTCGCCTGCTTTGATTTCAAAATTTCCGCCAGGGACGCGCAAGCGAGCGCGTCGACCTACGAGTCCACAGACAAAGGGCATGAGCCCTGCAGGTGTGGGGCGATGATGCATTTGGCCGAACTGCCGGGTGATTTCGGTGCGGAGGCCTTTGAGCAAAGGCAGCAACGCAGGCGAGACCACAATGCGCAGCGCATCAACATGCAAGCCGCACAAGTGCGTTGCGAGTTTCTCTGCATTGTGACGTTCGAAGGACGATTGTGAGAGTGACCACAAAATCTTTGTTCTGGGAGTCATCGGGAACTTGTGGCTCGTTTGCGGTGCCGTTTGAGTCATGTCTCAGTGTCCTTTTGGAGAAGCACGTCGGGTGCAGGTCTCGGGGTTCATACAGTCGGCGAAAAGCTCCATCCGGTGGGTCTTTAGCTGAAACCCCAATTTCCGGGCAATTTGCTCTTGCAGGTCTTCCAGTGAATTGTCACAAAACTCAACGATTGAGCCGCACTGGTTGCAGATAAGGTGGTCATGATGTTCGCGATCTGGCCCCACAAACTCAAATGTGCTGCGATCTTTGCTAAAAGAGTGCTCAAGCAGCAGGCCGGCAGCGGTCATGAGTTGAAGTGTGCGGTAAACAGTTGCGAGGCCGATGCTCTTGTCCAACTGCCGCGCTCGGGCGGTGATAGCCTCGGCATCAACATGGGGGCCAATCTGAAGCACAGCTTCCACAATGACACGACGCTGCTTTGTCTGACGCAATCCGAGACGCGCCAGGTAGGCATCGAATGCCTCGTGAATTTTTGCATGGTCGGCAGATTTCCTGTGCTCGCCCGTGTCGGCCATAGAATGCGCTTCGTCTCCAGTGTGGTTCTATTCCTACCGTATAAGGCACAAATGCTCATGTGCCAACTTTGGGGAGCAGGCGGCCAGAATTCCCAATTGACCGGTTTTCCCTGAGGCCTCAGTGTAGTACTGAGTGTGGCCTCAGGGGTCACGGGGAGCAGTCTGAAATGAATTTTCTACTGGGCAAACCAAAGTGGGTGCGCTGGACTCTGGCATTCGTTTTTCTCGGATTCGCCGCAACGACGATCCACGAGCCTGCAAGTGCAACGGGCAAAGTCACTTCCGCAGGGCCGCTATTGACCTGTCGTGAGGTTCGAAATCGTCTCGATTTGTACCTTCAAAATCACTATGTGTACCGAAGTTTCGATAAGGAACTCTCGCGACGCACGTACGGTAAATTTTTTGAAACACTCGATCCGGGTAAATTCTATTTCCTGAAGTCCGACCTGACTCAGTTTGTCAAATACGAAGATAAAATCGATGAGTTGATTGCTAAGGCTGATTGCAATTTCATTTCAGAGATCCACAAGGTTTTCCTGGTGCGCGTCAAAGAGAGAAGCGCACATGCCGAAAGCCTTCTTGCTAAGCCATTTGCGTTTAATGCTCCCGATGAAATGTCAATTGGGAAGCAAGAGTGGGCTGCCGACTCCAACCAAGTCAACGAGCGTTGGCGCAAACGGATCAAGTTTCAAGTGATGACCATGAAGGATCCCGATGGCGAGCCAAAGGCGCGTGAGCGCCTGAAGCGACGCTACGATCAGATCCGCAAAAACTATGAGGAGATGAGCCCAGATGAAGTGGCAAATCTGTTTATAAATGCATTTTCTCTTTCACTCGATCCACACTCAACGCATCTGTTGCCGGTTGAGCAGGAAGATTTCAACATCCGCTTGGGCAATCAGCTCGAGGGAATCGGTGCAACTCTGCAAGAGGTTGACGGTTACATCACTGTTCAGGCTCTGATTGTGGGCGGCGCGGCCCAGCGCGATGGTCGTCTTAAGGTCAGCGACAAGATTGTTGCTGTCGATTCAGGCGATGGCCAGGGCTTGGTTGACTTAATTGACATGGAGCTCAGCAAGGCGGTGCGGTTGATTCGCGGTAAAAAAGGAACCCGCGTGGTGCTCCAGATTCTGCGCAAGTCAGAGGCTGGAACAACCGAGCGAGTGACTATTCCAATCATTCGCGATGCAGTCAAAATCTCTTCTAGCGAGGCGCGCAGCGAAGCGGTCGATGTAGGTGGGAAGAAGCTTGGTGTGATTCGGCTTCCTGCGTTTTACACCGATTTTTCATGCCGCGCACGGTTTACGCGTGAGTGTGGCGGAGCTGCGCTGCATGTTCTGCGCGAGTTGAAGAAAATGTCCTCGTCCAAAGTCGAAGGAATTGTTCTCGACTTGCGCAGCAACGGTGGCGGAGATCTCGGTGAGAGCATTCAATTGGCAGGTTTGTTCATAGAGGAAGGCCCTGTTGTTCAAACGGTAGATAGGCGTCGATTGCGTCGGCCTTTGCTCGATTCCGACCCCAGTCAACAATATGCGGGTCCGTTGGTTGTGCTCATCAACAAACACAGCGCCTCGGCATCCGAGATTGTCGCTGGCGCGCTCCAAGACTACCGTCGTGCCGTTGTCGTCGGCGATAGCCATTCCTATGGCAAAGCGACTGTGCAGGTTGTTCAGGAGCTCCCGGGAACCGAGGGGCGCGTATCCAACGGTGCTCTCAAAATCACGCAGCAAAAGTTTTATCGGCCAAGTGGGCGGAGCAATCAGGAGATCGGTGTGCAATCGGACATCGTTATCCCGAGCTTACTTGAGGCCAGCGATGTCGGTGAAAAAGAGAATGACTTTGTCTTAAAGAATGATGCCATTCAGCCGACTCCAGGCTTTCGCGTGGTTGGCAAGGTCGATGCGCTGATTCCAACTCTCGAACAAGCCAGCAAAGAGCGCGTTGCAAAATCAAAAGAGTTTTCCGAGATGCGCGAGAAAATCCAAAAAGCGCGCAAGGAAAAAGACAAAGCGAGTGTCTCGCTGCTCGAGGATGCAAAGTCCAAGGCTGACAGGCTCAAGGAGAAGGAACAAGAAGAAGCTGATTTGAAAGAAATTCGTGACGAAAATATCGTCGTCCGAAAGAGTGACCTGCAGCTTGCGGAGACCCTCAACATTTTGAAAGATCTTGTTGATCTTCAGGCTACCAAGCCCGCGAGTCAGGGTAAGGCCGGATTGAGTGGCCGTTAATTTTCCGATTCGCGTTGACCCTCCGCCCTTATTTATGCCCGCTTCTCGTGGGCAGTTTTCGGGGTTAAATTTATTTCTGGCATTTTTTAAATAATTGTTTTAATTCATTTTTATTATAAAATTTAATGGGCAGAAAAATCTTCCGATACGTCTTGTGAAGGGTCGATGAAGACCACAAGCAAGGAGTATTAACAATGAGAGTAGCGATTGCAAAGGCACTTTGTTTGGCGGGCGTCCTGAATGTTGCTGTGGCCTGCGGAACATCCAGCGATGGGTTGAACACAATCACAATGCCGCCTGCCACCCGTTCTGACGACAACTCAAGCTCCCCTAAAGATTCAGCCCAAACTCTGCCCTCTGCAAGCGCTGATAATTCATCCGGCAATAACTATTTCTATTCATTCGCGCGCAGCAAGCCAGACGATTCTGTTGGCATGCAGCAATTCGGTAGCGCACAAACCAGCATGGTCAGCGACGCAATCAAGAAGCTGAGCGGCCTCAGCTTTTCTTCTGATGTTGAGACTTCGCCACTGAAAGTGCGCGTTGCCGACGTTAAAGCAAAGCTCGATGATCTGCGTCAAAAGGTTCGTGCACAGGATACCGTGGTTATTTATACTCATTCTCACGGTCTTCCGCTCGGACTCGGACTTGACTGGGAGACGCGCAATAAAGAACTTGTGACCTATAAGTGGGAGGAGTACGCAGAGGCAATTGTCAGTCTTCCCGCAAAGAATGTGATTGTCTTCACGATGTCCTGTCATTCAGGCTACCTCACTGAGGCACTGAAGAAGATATCAAATAAGTGGGAAGGTTCGCGGAAAAATGCTGGTCGTAGCCTTATCGTGTTGACCGCTGTTTCAACCGAACAGTTGTCCAAGTCCACGGATCAAAATCTTCAGAGTGGAATTGGTAACCCATTCAACTATGCGGTACGCACCGCACTTGCAGGTGCCGCCGATGGAACTGTGGATGGTAACAAGGATGGCAAAACATCGTTCGATGAACTTGTGAAATACGTTATCAAGACTGCGAAGGAAAAAAGTACAGACCAGTATGCCGAACCACAGTTTGCAGGCGAGTATGTTGCTGATGGCAGCTTGTTCTGAGGAGAAATGTGTTTTCAGAAAGGAGGATGTGTGTGTTGCATCCTCCTTATTTTATTTTTCCAGAGCGGCGAGAATATCTTTCTCCAGGCTCTCCGGAGAAATATTCGGCGCATAGCGGCGCAAGACGTTGCCTTCTTTGTCGATAAGAAACTTAGTGAAGTTCCATTTGATCATTTCTGTTCCGAAAAGTCCTGGCTCTGCGCTCTTGAGGAACGAATACAAGGGGTCAGCCTTGTCGCCGTTCACTTCGATTTTAGCAAACATGGGGAAGGTGACGTTGTAATTCAGAGAGCAGAAGTTTTTAATTTCCTCTTCGTTGCCCGGCTCTTGTGCTCCGAATTGATTGCAAGGAAATCCAAGTACAGAAAAACCTTTGCTTGAGAATTTGTCGAACAATGCTTGGAGGCCTTTGTACTGCGAGGTGAAGCCACACTTGCTGGCAACGTTCACAATGAGAATGACCTTGCCATTGAATTGAGAGAGAGAAACCTGCTCTCCGGCAATACTTTTTACGGAAAAGGAATGGACAGATTCTGTTGTCATTGTGAAGCTCGCAAGGTTAAAGGTTTGCACCCAAACGTAGACCAACCGCTGGTATGGTGAGCTTTTCTGCTCCTCCTTCCCCATTAACAGTGGCGGTGTGTTGGATGTACTTGAACCCCAGCATGAGATCAACATATCGCCTGGAAAGTGCGAAAGTTAGAAAAGTATCTGACTCCAATTTGAGTCCGAGGCTTACGGTTCTTTGTTGACTGTCCTTGATGCCTGACGGTTTGAGAATCAAAAGATCGGTTTGCACCGAGTTCCCGCGTCCGAATGGAACCAAAGCTCCCACGTTGCCACCAAGGGTGTTGCCATAGGCATCCATGGCGTCGCTGCCGGCTTTGGTGAACGCCATCTGTGTGGTTCCGAAAGCAACTCCAGCATAGACGTAGCCAAGCCGATAGTTAAAAATAAATGTTTGTGTCTTCTCGCTGATCTTGTTTTCATTGAGGGCAAAGGTTGCAGAGAGCAATGAGGAGCGCATGGCAGCTCCGAGGGCACGGTCGTCGCCACCGAAAATTTGAAACCCATAGGTGTAGCGCAGGCCGGTGTCATTGCTTGCGGCTAATTTGCTTTTGTAGGTGAAGTATCCAACGTCACCCTGAGCAGCAATAGATGGCACACGCAGCCCGTTGCCTCCTGGTGCAGCCATGGCTGGGCTCAACCAGGCTGCCGCTACAGCCGCCGAAGCATATGCAGCGGGCAGAATTTTTCTTAAACCCATGGTCTTACTCCAGTTAACCATCGACACACGTGTTTTTCGGTTGAATTGCAGATATCTTGACTTTGTAATGGTCACATGCGAGCCCAAAACTGCCGCTAGGCAAAATGTGGGGATTTGAGCTTGCGTGGTTGAAGCGTTTTTCTGGGAATTGCGATGATCACTTTCATTCTCGATATTATTGGGTTTGTCGTGGCGTGTATTGGCGCGAGCGCGCGTATGTGGTTTGCGCATGTCCTCGCTTTCGTCGCGTTCGATGTGCTCCGTGTGCGCCGGAAGTTGGTCATGCACAATTTGCAGCGTGTTTTCGGAACACAGACAGCCGCGCATGACCTCGCCCGCTTGGGTCGTAATTCGTTATCAAATTTCATTCTAACGAGTCTTGAGTTCTTTGGGGCGCGCAGAATTTTTCCCAAGCAATCGATCGAAATCGAGTATCCCGAGAGGATGCGAGAGGTTTTGAATCGAGGACGGGGAGCGTATGCAATGGTCATTCACTCAGGCAATTTCGAAATGATGGCTTATGGATTTTCCCGTGAATTCGGCCCCATTCATGCACCAGTGAAGTCTGTGGGCAAAGGACAAATGGCCGCCTGGGTCAAGCGCAAGCGTGCCGAAAGCGGCATGAGTGAGATTGTTAACGAGCAGGGCGGTTTGCGTTCGAGATCCGCTCGTATCATAAATGCTTTGAAGCAAAACCAAGTTGTCGGATTTATGGTCGACCAACGACGCTCAAAGGGAGTGCTAATTCCCTTTTTCGGTGAGCTCGCCTGGACAAACTCCGGTCTGTTTTACTTGTGGAAGCAGTATGCAGCAGCGATCATTCCTGTGACCATTCGGCGGGCTGGATTGAACCACCACATCATCACCATTCATGATGAATTCGCTGTTCTAGAGAAAGACGACTGGAAATTTGATCAATTTGTGCTCGAAAATTCGAAGAAGATGAACAGCTGTGTTGAGTCTCTCGTCATCCAGAATCCCCAGGAGTATTTCTGGATGCACGATCGTTGGAAAAAATAATTTTTGCGTTATTTTTTCTTTTTTTCACTCAGGTCATCTGAACTGGTTTTACCTTGCAGTGTTTGCAGCGTTTCAATCACTTGCTTTGCGTCGAGCAGTGGGTCGACCTTGTCGTTGACGTGACGTATCTTCAATTCAGGATCTATTACAAACGTCCATCGCTTTGCGAGTTTTACGACCGGGAGCTTGACCCCAAACGCCTGCGTGACTTTCGCGTCTGGATCAGAAAGCAGCGTAAAGGTTAATTTGTGTTCTTTTTGGAACGCAGCGAGCTTCTCAACGGTGTCGGTGCTGACCCCGAAAACTTCGGCATTTTGTTTCTTGATTTGATCAGCTGCATCACGAAAGGCGCAGGCCTGTTTTGTGCAGCCGGGCGTTCCTGCTTTGGGATAGAAATACAGGATTGTCCATCCTTTCCCTTTGCGTGATTGAAGTGAAAAGGGAGCACCTTCGTTTGTTTTGAGTTCAACCTCAGGCGCAGCATCGCCCACCTTGAGAGCGGTGGCGGCAAAAGCAAGCGTTGTGGCTGATGTTGAAGCGAATGCAATAACTGGCATGAAAAATCGAATGGCACTGAAAAACATGAAGGCCTCCTTTTGGGAAGACCTTCATGCTTTCATCACTTCTGCTGCTCGTCAACCGAGCTTCCTGACGCGGCTGAGAGATCTCTACGACACTCAGGGCGGGCAGGCATTTCCGGCGCTGTCTACGCGTGTCAGGTTAACGCTGGAATCGACCATGATTCCGAGCTGAGAACCTGGAGTGCGGCCGTCATTGATTCCTACGTTGACAGGAAGTGTGGGTGCACCGCCGGGAGCGGGTGTGGGCTTGGTGTCGAGTCGTATTCCCAGGTCGGACTGGGCAATTTTTGCACTGCAGTGAAGTTTGATATTTACGGTACTCCGGGCACCAACGGCAGCCTTGATGCAATACCATCCGTTCGGGTTGAGCAGTTCAAAGGTTGTGCTCGAGGCAACGTTCACACTCAGTGGTAGAACAATGAGCCGCGGCTCAGGGGTAGATTCGAGATCCTTCGGATTGCCGATCGTGACTCCGATAACGCTCACTATCTCGCCCATGACTTTGACCTGATTTGCCTTCACCTCTTTAAATGGGGTCGTGCCCCACAGGTTCAGGCATTTGCGCAGTGCATCGGTCTCTGGAACTCCAGGAGCGAAGCTGAGCCCGGGCTTGGGTGTCGCTGTTCCTGGCGAGGGTGACGGAGTGGCGTTCGCTGTGCCTCCGCTGCCCGAGCCACTTCCCGTTTCCGAGCCATCCTGACCTGCTGACGACTGGTCGCCGGATGTTTGAGCGCCTTGCTTTTTTAACGTTGAACCTGATGTGCCTGGCAGGGTTGCGTATTGTCCCGGGACGCAGGCCGAGAATGTGGTCGCAAAAACAACAAGAGTAAGTTGGTACGTCACATTCAGATTGCGCATAGCAGCCTCCGGCTAAAAAAACATTCTCCCCCTTCGGCTCTTTTCAAAGGAAACTTGAGAAATTTCTGTTTTTTTATTCTTTCTGTGCGTTTGCATTATGGAGCGTCAGAGCTCCGACATCTGCGCGAGCTCAGATTTCCGCCCCAATCTCCGACAAAAGATCGCCTGATTGCATACGGAGGCCGACGTGACAATTTTGGGGCACATTACCCCTGAGGTCATCAACATTTTTCTCAGCGAAGCTGCCGACCTCTTGGGGCAGTGGGATGAAGCTTGCTTCTCGTTGGAGAATAATGGAGATGCGCGGGAAGCATTGCTCTGGGTTTCACGTTCCATTCAGAGCTTGCGCCGTGCAAGCCGTGGCATTGGTCTCGAGGATTTCGCACAAACATTAAATACAACCGATGAATACCTTCGCCTCGTGTTGCGATCCGGAAGCATCTCTGCCGGAGATGTCTCGGCGACGCTGATGTTGACCCACAACGTTTTGTCGCGCTGGATTGTCGGTTTGCGTGCAGATGCCGCGTACCGCGAAGATGTCACTGAATTGAATGACTCGATTCGCCAGCAGAAGGCCTCGGTGCAAGAGGTTCTTGACGAGGAGAGAAAACTCGCTGATGCAAGGTCGGTTTCGTTGGAGTCAGGTGAAACCCAGGAAGATGACCAGGCGCGCTCCGCCGCTCGCGATGCTGCGGTGAAAAGTCTGGTCGAAAGTGGCGCTAATGCAGTTTTGGCGCAGTCTGATGAAAGGATTCAGCAGTTAATTGATCTGGTTGCACGGATTTCAACGCAGCAGAGCTCCGTTGAGACTGCTGCGGCCAGAGTGGATATTGTCTCACCCCAATTGAAGCGCATGATTGGTAATACCAGCCGCATGATTGCTGATCTTTGTGAAGCGGCCGTGAGCCTGCGTCTGGTTCCGATTGATGGGTTGTTTGAGCGACTCGCTGTGTTTGCGGTGGAGTCAGCGCAGTGCAAGGGAGCAGCAATCCAGGTCGATTACGATGGCCAGACGACTTTAATTGACAAAGAAAGCTTGGGTTCACTTTGGGAACCTGTTTCGAAACTCATCCGCTGGATGGTCGAGACCAGCTTCGAATCGCCCGAGGAGCGAGTCAGGAGCGGAAAGTTGCCTATGGGTGTTCTGCGCATCAGCGCTCACGCGAAGAACTCGGTTGTAAGAATTGTTCTTGAGGATGACGGACGGGGACAGGGCGACGGTGATTCAACTCCAGGAGGACAGAATCTCCGCAGTTTTGTTGATGCTGCGCGATCAATGCTGCGAGAACTTTCGGCAACCTTGTCTGTTCATTCTGCAGTTGGTCGTTCAACTCGGATTGAAATCACTGTTCCTGCGGCACCCCGACTCATTGATTTGGTCACGGTGAATTGCAATGAGCAGCCCTATGCAATTGCGCGCCATGCGCTTGAAGAAGTCATTGATCCCGGAAGTTTTAGCACTCATATCCTGCGCGGCGACAAGCAGTTGATTGAATTCAACGGCAAGCTTTTTCCTTTTGTGACCCTTGTAGAGCTGCTCGAGAAGACACCCACTGCGGTGCGCAGACGTGTGCAGGCTACGGTAGCCATTGAAAAGGGACATGTGCTGCTTGTGCGTATTGGGCGTGACACCATTGCGGTGGGAGTGGAGCAGATCGTTCGAACAATTCGCACCCTTGTGACCCCACCACAGCCTCACCTTGATGGAGTCAAAGGCCTGTCTGGAACATTCATTTCGGGAACTGGAGAGCCCGTTTTGGTTGTCGACATTCTCGAGATCGCTGCGTCCTTCATTGGGAACGGGCAAGAACGGGAGGTGGCATGAATCATTCTCAGCTTGCTGAAATCAAGGCAACAGAGAAGTTTCTGCTGTTTCGCTTTCAGGGCGAGCTCTATGGCACCGTTTTGAATGCTGTGCGTGAGGTTGTTCCTTTCCAAACGCCACGAGCTGTGCCCAACACGAAAAAGAACTTTCTTGGGATTGTGAATCTGCGTGGAGAGATTGTCAGTGTGATTGATCTTCGCCTGTGGTTTACCGACGAAAAGCAAAATGCGCGCCGTTCGACGTCACGAGCTCTTGTGGTTGTTGAATCGAGTGCCGGTGTTGTGGGAGTTGCCGTCGACCAAATTGAGGGAGTCTGTCAGCTCGATAAAAATGAAATTGAGTCACCGACCGGAATGCCCGGAGAAATTGCTGCCGGAGGAATGGTCGGAATCGGTAAATTTAGACAGGGACTAGCGACGTTGCTTGACCTGAATGTTCTCTGTGGCGCGCTCGTACTTGCGCCCGAGAGCAGAGAACGTTTGGCAGGCTGAAGGGGGACGCAACATGTTCTGGCGTGCATTATCACTGCGGAGCAAGCTACTCATTGTCACACTGGCAGGACTGGTGTGCATGGGTTTGTTCGCCTACTTTTTAATGAGGCAGTCCTTCTCGAGCCGACAGGCACTGGCACGTGAGGACATCAAGTCGAAGGCGGTCTTGGCGTCGCAAGCGATTTCAGCGGTTTTTCGCGAACGGTACATGGACGTTCAAGCATTTGCCGCAAATGCGGTGTTTGTTGGGCAGAACAAAGAGGCAATGACACAAAGCCTCAATAACTACGTTGAGAACTACAAATCCTATGATGCAATTCTATTCGTTGATGCAGAGGGAAAATTCGTAGCTTCTAACTCTAAGACGTTTGATGGCAGGCCCGCGGAGCAGAAGAATCTTGAAGGTCGTGCATTCGCTGATACGCCATGGTTTCAAAGAGCAGTTAACGGTCAATACTTAGAGGATAAGGCAAAGGGACTGACGGGCTCTGTCGTTGAGGATATTCAAGTTGATCCTCTCTCGTCAGCACTACTGGGCAGCACCCAATATGGAATGAGTTTCTCGCGTGCGGTTGTTCTTCCCGATGGTAAAATCCTGGGTGTTGTCACGGCTCGTACATCTTTGCGTTTCATAGAGACTGAGTTGCGTGGTGTTTACGAGTTGTTCCAACAGGTCGGTCTGAAGTCTGGGCAGGCAATGCTGATCAACCGTGAGGGTTGGTTGGTTGCCGAAGTTTCTGGTGAGACGGTGACCGAGAGAAGTGAGCTTAAGCGAAACCCCGAGAAAGTACTGCGCTGGAATCTTGCGACACAGCAGGGTCAGATGGCAGCCGTGGAAGCTGTTGCTGGCCGCGCCGGATCGGCCGTCGAGATAGACCGTGTGGGGCGGGTGGAACGTATTTGGGGCTACAACCCACTGCGTGACAGCAGGTTCCTTGATCAGTTGGGCTGGTCTGTTGTTGTTTCAACCGTGAGCGATGAAATGCTTGCAGACATGAATTTGCAGCGGCGCTGGTTCTTCTTTGGATTCTCGGCACTGTTGATTGCCTTCAGTTTGTTCGGGCTTGGCGCGGCCAGGGTAATAAGCCGAGAGTTTATGGAATATTCGTTGCGAATTAAAGACGAGTGTTCACGCCTGAGCGAACTCGGAGACGGGCTCAATAGAATCGTAGGCAAAGCCTCAAACACGAACACGGACAGTCAGGCTGTAATGAGTGGATTTTCATCGGCCGTGAAGTCTATCTACGCACAAACAGAGGAGTGTGAAAAAACATTGTCTGAGAGTGTTCGCCGCTCGAGGGAATTGAAGGAAAAGGCGACGGTGAGTGAGCATTCAGTTCAACGCGTAGGCGTTGAGATGACACTCGCGCGAACTTCTGCTGAGCAACTTTCCGGATTCGAGAAGGAAATTTCTGAGCTCAACAACAAATTTTCTGCGCTGTCTGAGTTCATTTTCAAAGCACAGCTCGCAGGAACGAATGCACAGATTGAAGCCTCGCGTGCCGGCTCGAACGGCAAAGGTATTGCTTCTCTGGGTCAGGATCTTGAGGTTATCTCGGAACAGGCAGACGCAATCTTCCGTGAGGTGAGCGAGGGAATGGGCAAGGTTCAAAATCGTCTTGTCACCCTCACAGGTTCTATCCGTCGCAGCGTCACAGACAGTGAAAATCTGATGATTGAGGCTCGGTCATCCTTGGGACAATTCCCCACGGAATTTTCTCAAATTGCTGAATCGCTTGAGGCGGTTCAAGAAGCCCTGGTTGCGCGAGAAGAGGCGCTGCGGAGCGTTTTTGAATCGATGCTTCACGCAGAGGGTTCAGGAGCACGTGCAAATTCCATGTATGGTGAGCTCAAGCGCGGGCTTCATGAGTTGCATGAACAGACCGACAGGGTTGATGAACTCGTTCAGGATATGGCGGCTACAATTAAGGGGCAACGTGTGCGTCATCGCGGAAGAAAGCAGACCTCCTCTTTTTCTGATGCTGCGTCTGTTTTCATGCGTGGCGGGTCTGATGTGTCTCCGGATCGGGCGCGGGCAGATGCCGTGGATCGCCTGGCTCAGAAAATGAGACCAAGACTTGTCGTTAAATCCGAAGAGAGTGAACCTGAAGTCAATGATATCGGAGTCGGCGAGAGTTCATCGAGACGTGTGGGTTGAATTCTCTTGGTTATGCTTTGTCTGTTTATGCAAGGAGGCCTGACATGACTCTGATGCGCAAGTCATTTTTCGCTCTCCTTCCCACGCTTCTTCTCGTGGGAGTTTTCCTGCCCGCATGCAAGAGCCGAAACTTCGGTGAGGAAACGAGCGAGGTTGATTCCTTGCTGGATCCGCACAGACTTCCCGCGCGTGGCCCGTGGTTTGAGGGCTGGTATGTTCGAATCACTCCTGTGAGTGGAACCGACCGTTCTCTTGGGGCGATTGTTGGTTCATATCTTCCCCCGGGTGAGGATCGTTCTCTCTCAGAAAAGCGCGGCTTGAGGGGTTACGCAGCACTTCTCGAGAGTGGACAAGTTGCAGCACCGTTGCGTGCGTTCGAGGCTTTCCCCGAAAAGACCAACATGTTTTTGAATGCGGCGGATCCGGTCAAGCGCGACCCCGCCCCATCTTCTCCAGCTTCATTTCGGTGGGTTGCAGATAACCTCGGCGAAATGAACCAGTCCGGGCTCGATCTGAGTGTGGGTGGCGCGCAATTGAAGGTGAATTGGTCGGAGCCTGTGCCCTGGAATAGCAGTGGTTTTGGCCCACAGGGACTTTTGAGCTTATTCCGTGCTTTCCCGTTGCACTGGTTTGTTTACAGTCTGGCTTCCCGAGTCAAGTTCGAAGCTGTCCTACCTGATGCGAGTATTCCCGAGAAGTTCGAGAGAATTTCCGGAACCGGCTATGCGCATATCGAGAAGAACTGGGGTGTGTCGTTCCCTGAGTCATACATTTGGATGCAAGCACATTATCCAGAGCAGAAAAGGACTATTGCGCTGGCTGGTGGTAAGCCTCTGAAGATTGCGGGTGTGCAGCCCGAGGCGTGGCTGATTGGATACCGCAGCGAGCGCTTCAAACAGGACTTCACACCACAGAATGTTGGTACGTTCTTCGAAAGCAAAGTCGATGCGTGCGCAGGGCGATTTGAACTCAAGGCGTCCTATTTGAACCGCAGACTGATCATCACGGCACAGGCGCCACGGAAAACATTTGCCGGAATTTCTATTCCAAAGGAATCAGGATTCGAACGAGATGGCTCGGAGCAATCGTTTCAGACGCAGATTGCTGTGCAACTTTTTGAGGTTCCTCCGTTGGGAGTGGGCATCCAGGGCGAGAAGCTGCTTGAGCAAACTGTTTTAATGGGGGGAGCATTGGAATTTGGCGGCACATATAAGTGTCAGAAGTAGAGTCCTTTCAGTTTGGTTCGCAGCTATCCCCTCCGCAGGCCCAATCTATAAAACGTTCATCTTTTTCTGCGCCCGGAGGAGTTCCCAAGCGCGAAAAATCGATGTTTTGAGGCAGCTGCGCTAGGCGTTTCTTGAACTCGCTTTCGCTTATCTTTTCAAAGGGTGCTTGAAGATATGTGCCACCGTTGTCTGGCAGGAGGCTAATGCCACTAAAATTGTTTTTGTTCCGTTGCATCCAATCCAACAGCTCGCCATGTTCACTGGGCTTATAGGTCACCGTGACGCTAACGTTGTGCGGATTAGGTCCGCTTCGATGTGTCGGCATAATCCAATTTTGTGTCATGAATTTGCATCGCTCGAGAAGTTGTAGCGCACTTTCCTGCGGACGCAGGATTGCGCCTTCATGGCTCACAGGAAAAGACACGACAATACCGCCATCCTGTGCATGGTCTTTCTCAAGGAATTGATTGCTTCCCGAATCTCCCAATTCTGCAACGGAGCACAGGTGCTCACCGATAAGTGAATTTCGTTCAAGTCGCACGCGCCGAATGTAAAAGGCATCATGAGCGGCATGAATGCCCGAGGTGACCGCTAACTCAGCCGACTCTGTGCCAGAGGGTTTGATCGTGCCAATTCGAGCCGCACAAGGCATTCCCAGTTTTCTGGAGAATTTTTCATCTGTCTCGAGCGCGAGATGCGCCGCCTTGGCCAGTAGGTTTGGTCGAGTCACCAGAGGCCAGGCCAGAGCAAGTCCTGTAAAGCTGACTCCCAGAAGACCTTCTTGTTCGCAGTCTGTTTGCCACTGCCGTGAAATATAGTGAAATGACGTGTAGTTCTTCTGTAGCACTCCAATCAGTGTTGCCGCTCGCACGGAAGAGAGGAACTCGATTTGGTTTCGGCACGCTGCCGCATTCACAGAGCTCAAATTACAAAACGCCTTCAGAGCGACCTCATGACACGGATTGTAAAACCAGTGAGGGTCATTCATCAGACTGACTCCCGGCTCGCCACTTTGGCTCGCAAAGCATGCGGAGAGAATACCACTGAGCTTATCGGTGAAATGAGGATCAGAGCGTAACAGTCGCGCACTGATATTAGTGCGTGCACGCCAAGGGGTCTTTTCCCACCAGTTTCCAGACTTGAAGGTGAGCATGGCCTCACTGTCTGAATCGAACAGACAGATCAACGCAGCTCTGCGCACTCCACCTACAACCACAGCATCAGCAAGCATGCAGACGACGTCTGCACACTCGACGTCGCTCAGGCGCCTTCCAATGGCACCCGTCAACACGTTGCGAATGCGCTCGTGAGCTTGGTGCAAGGGTTCCGGCCCGCTCGCCGTTCCTCCTGTGGAAAGAGGTGTTCCCCGTGCGCGCACCAGACCATAGTTGAACGCGACGAGTGGGTTAAGAAAGAGAGCGCGAATACTATCAGCCCAGGATTCCTTGCTGTCCTCAATCACAAAGGTCTGTTCATGGCCATGCCCAACGACCGGGAGCTGAGAGATGAATTGTTTCTCAACAGAAAAGCCCTGTCCGGTGCCACACATGAGGATGTAAAGAAAGTCGGAGAATTTCTGAACGCTATCGAGCCCCTGCCCCGCACAATTGAACATGCGGATGTTCTCGCGCCTAATGGGCTCACCCGCAAACTGAAAGGAGCGCATGCTCGGGCGCACGTGACCTGAGTAAACCCAACGGAAAGCCTCGCGGATGTCTTCTGCGATTAGAGGAAAGCGCTCGAGATGCATTGCCTCAACGCGGGCGATCGTCTCGTGACGCGTCTCTCGGCGGCCAGTGGACAATGAAACAGGGTATGTTCTGTAGAACACCAGTTCAGAGAGCAGCTTCAATCCCCGTTGCATTCTTTAATAGTCCTTTCCTCATGGGGAGCTCTTTAGAGAGAGCCCTCCCAGAATTTTTCAGGGCTGCTGATTTTTCTGCGACGCCCGGTAACGTGTACGCTGCTTGCCTGCGGGCCTTTTTCGCCGAGCTCTTCGGCAAAGCGCAAGACATCGCCCACTCTAATCTTGTCAAATTCGCCATCCACAACGCTGTTGCGGTGAAAAAAAATTTCTCGTGATTCATTGGTTTCGAGAATACCATAGTCATCGATATGGGAAATAACCTTCACGGTCGCGAATGGCAGAGCGTCAGGCAAATGATAGTCCACACGAAGTATCTGCTTGTGCTTGAGAAGCTGGTTGCGCAAAGCCGAAAATGCATCACGCAAAGCCACATGGAGTTGTTCATGAGCGATGTTCATCCCAATGTCTCTGCTTGACACAAGCTCACTTTGGGGAGCCGAGAGGTCAATGCGTACATGGAATAGGTTCCCTCGGATACGGTGCTTGTGGGGTGCCTCGATGACGACGCGGCACGCTGCAACATGACTGAACATGAGTTCGAGCTTTTTGACGCGCTTGTGAATCAGCTGCTCGATTGCTGCAGAAGGCTCCATGCCACGAAATGCAATTTCCGTGTAGATGGTCATTTCCATTCCTTTCTCAGAGTGTGAATCGTGCTGCTGTGAAAAAGACTCTGCTGCTTCATTCTAAGTGTGATAGAAACTGGCGACGATCAACGGCCGTTTCATTACCGTAAGGGTCAATTCATTTTTTTCGCGACCCTTGTTCTCTGTTCTATAACCCTGACGGAAGAGTCTCTGAATTCGGTTGAACCTTGGGGGTGACCCATGAATGAGAACCAGAGCCTTCAACGACTGCCTCTCCTACCCATTCGCAATGCTGTTTTGTTTCCCCATCTGATTGTTCCAACATCGGTGAGTCGACCAAGTTCCATTGCTTCTGTTGAAGCCGCGCTTGCCAAAGAAGAGAAATGGATTCTTGCGGTGACACAGAGGGATTCTTCGGCAAGTGACCCTTCAGGAATCGACTTGTTTGAGTACGGTACATTGGCACTCGTACGTCGATTTGCCCGTCTCGATTCGTCGCTTGAAATCAATCTTCAGGGGCTGCGTCGGGTGCGGGTGAACAACGTCGTCAACAACGGTCGCTATCTCGAAGCCGACTCCTTCGATTCGCCAGTTCTGCGCAGTAACACTCCCGAGGTTGATGCATTGCAGCGCTCAATCGTCGATCTGACCGAGAAAATTCAGGACTTGAGCGATCTCAAAGGGACAGGGAACCTGATGAGACTGCTTCAGCAGATTCAAGATCCGCTTGGTCAGGTCTATCTGCTCGCCTCATTGTTGAGTCTCGATGTGAATAAGGAGCAGAGCCTTCTTGAGGCGAACACTCAAGAGGAACTTTACCGGCGCATGGTTGATTGCCTTGGATACGAGGTTGAAGTGCTCAACCTGCGTGAGAAAATTAGCACGCAAGCGGCGAGTGCAATGTCTCGCGAGCAGAGGGAGTATTTATTGCGGCAGCAGATGCGCGCCATTCAGCAAGAGCTAGGTGGTCACGATGGAATTCAGATTGAAGTGCAGCAGTTGAAGGAAAAGCTTCTCGCATCAACTCCGCCCGCGCCCGTTTTGAAGGAGGCTCTCGCTGAACTCGAACGTCTTGAGCAGCTCAATGTTGCTGCGCCAGATTATCAGGTTTTACGAACGCATCTTGAGCTTATTGCTGATCTCCCCTGGAGTGTTATTACCAAGGATAACCTTGATTTAAAGAGAGCTGAGACGATACTCGACCATGACCACTACGGCTTAAAAGAGGTCAAGATTCGTATCCTTGAACAGCTGGTGGTGATGAAACGTAATCGCACAGCGCGCGATCCGATTCTCTGTTTGATTGGACCTCCGGGCGTTGGTAAGACATCTCTGGGTGAGTCAATCGCTCGAGCATTGGGTCGAAAATTCGAGCGGATGAGTTTGGGTGGATTGCATGATGAAGCTGAATTGCGAGGACATAGGCGCACCTATATTGGCTCGATGCCTGGTCGTATCATTCAGGCCATAAGGCGCTCAGGTGCACGCAATCCGCTGTTGATGCTTGATGAGGTCGACAAACTCGGACGAGATTTTCATGGAGATCCTGCCCCCGCATTGCTTGAGATTCTTGATCCGGCACAGAACTATTCTTTCCACGACAACTATCTCGATGTTCCTTTCGATCTGTCCAAAGTATTTTTTATCGTTACAGCGAATACTGCAGATGCTATTCCAGCTCCGCTTTTGGATCGCATGGAGCTGGTGCGTTTGGTGGGGTACACCGATGATGAGAAGATTCATATAGCTCAGAATTATTTGATTCCAAGGCAGCTCAACACCACCGGACTGACTCAGCTTCAGTGCCAATTCACCGATGAATCTTTGAAATTTCTCATTCGGCGTTTCACGCGTGAGGCGGGCGTCAGGCAGCTCGAGCGTGTGATTGGTCGGGTTGCTCGGAAGATTGCACTTGGATTAGAGCGCGGTTTGATTTTGAATTTTCAACCCAATTCAGCTGACATTGAGGGTCTTCTCGGGGCGCCACCGTTTCCCTCAGATGTCCTCCGCAACGACGTCCCACCAGGTGTTGCTGCTGCGTTGGCCTGGACTGAATTTGGTGGTGATGTTCTTTATGTTGAGGCCGTTCTCTTGCAGGGTGGTCGGGATATTCAACTCACAGGGCAACTGGGTGACGTGATGCGCGAGAGCGCGCATGCTGCTCGGAGTTATATTTGGTCGCAGTCCAACCAGCTCCAAATTGACCCCGCTCATTTTGAACATGCAGGGTTGCACATTCATATTCCCGCGGGCGCGGTGCCCAAGGATGGTCCGTCGGCTGGTGTGACCATCGCAACCGCACTTGCTTCCTTGCTCACAAAGCGTGTGGTTCGCAGTGATACTGCCATGACAGGGGAAATGAGTCTGACGGGTCTGATTCTTCCTGTGGGTGGAATCAAAGAGAAGGTTCTAGCAGCGCACAGGCTGGGGCTACGTCGGGTCATTCTTCCTGAAGGTAATCAGCAAGATCTTTCTGAGGTGCCTGATGATGTCCGCAAAGAAATGCAGTTTGTTCTTGTTAAAAACATGCACGATGCGCTCTCGGCAGCTTTGGAGGCAGAGGAACAAGAGCTACAGCCCGTGCGATCCGTTTCGTGATGTCAGATTTGTAAATTGTGTTTCAATTGTTGTTCATTCAGATCTTGATGGCAGCGTCCGCGGGTCATGATCATCAATCAAAAGGAGGTTCTGAATGTTGCAAAGAATATGCGCATCTTTGACTCTTGCATGTGCCTGCCTTGTAGTTGCGAATGCTAAGGCAAGCACAACTACAGATGTGAATGAGGCTTTGCCTACACCTTTCGAAATGGCACACATGGCCTACCAAGGTCAGTTCACTCAGTGGGGCATTCCTGCTGCGGGAATTTTCTGTTCTGATGTAAACAACACCATGCTCATTAGCCAGGATTTGGCTTACGCATACCTTCTCGAAAGTGGTTACGTCGATACCCTACTCGCTCCGACGGAGGGTGCTCGTGCATCGCAGGCTCAGGTGAAGGGCAAAGACCTTCCGGTTGCGCAGGGTCAAACCCAGGCACAGGGTCAGGCTCAGGTGAAGGGCAAAGACCTTCCAGTCTCGCAAGGTCAGGCTCAGGTTAAAATCAAAGACGTTCCAATCTCGCAAGGTCAGGCTCAGGCCAAGGGAAAAATCATCCCCCCGCAGCAGGGTCAGTCTTCGAGCATCATTCGCCAAGCTGACCTCGATATTCGTCGCTTCGTCGACTACACAAACGCTCTGACGCAAGACGAAGTGCGTCTCGTCCGCGAGAATTTCGACGCGGAATTCTTGCGCGATCTCAACATGCAAATGCGCTACATGTGCAACGAGTGAGCCTGGGTTATCGCCTGTTTCTGGCGTGGCTTGACTCCGCGGTTCGACCCTGCTAGTGGGTCTTTCCTTGGAGTCAAGCCCATATAGCTCAGTGGTAGAGCACTTCCTTGGTAAGGAAGAGGTCGCCGGTTCAAGCCCGGCTATGGGCTCCATCCCCCTCCCTTTTTAAATTTCCCCTCGAAATACAACTTGAGATATCCAAATTTCTTGGATTTTTTTATTTGCTGTTCTTTTATAAGATTCCGAAATCCTGGGATATTTTTTAATTTCGTTAAGTTTGAAAAAAAAAATCTCAAGTTTGAGCTGCCCCGGTACGAATATTTTGCAGTGCGTGTCCAGTTGGGAAGGGCACGGATATGTGGAGGGACAGGTCGTGAAACGCAGATTTGAGCAGCATAGACCAGGGAGGTCTTTCGTCGCCGCTGCAGATGCGACGCGGTTTGCCGCATCGTTGCTTGCCTGCCTGGGCATGGTCGGTTGTGAATTCGGTTCATCTTCGAAGAAGTATGTGTCTCGTTATGGTGAAGCCGTACCTCAGAGTGCCCCAACCACACAGGCCGTATTCGATAATGAACGAGCTTTACCTCGTTGTGATGCATCGCAGAACCGCCGTCTTGTATATGTAATTTCAGAAGCCAGCTTTAGATACTGTGTGCGCGATCGTTGGGAATCTGCAACGAGTATCGATCCCGATGCAATTGCACTGGCTGCAAGAAAAATTACTCCGGACAAGGGTCCGGAAGGACCCCAGGGACCAGAAGGTCCAATTGGGCCGCAAGGACCTTCTGGTCCTTCAGGTGAGCGCGGTCCGGCAGGTGCTTCGGGTGCGGCAGCTTTAGTCAAGACATCTCCCGAGCCCGCAGGATCAAATTGTCCAGCCGGTGGGCAAAAATTTGAATCAGGAGTGGATGACGGCCGCGGCAATGGGTTGGCCAACAATGGTGTGTTGGAATCCGCAGAAGTGCTCAACACGTCGTACACTTGTAATGCGGTGTCTTCGGGTTTGAAGGTCTACAAGAGTGCAGACAATCCGCTTGGTGCGTTGATCAGTTTCGTAACTTTCCCATACACGGGTCCGTCACAGACTGCGAACGCGCTGGCCAGTGGGCTGTACGTCCGCTCGCTCAATGAAGATAAATTTGCCATTTATCAGATTGCAAATTCTCTCGCACTTCCGGGTGGAGACGCTGTGAGTGAAAGCAATCAGCAATTGGGATTGGTCACGGGCAATATGATCGGCTGTGCTGTGCCTCTCTTTGTAAACAACAATTGCTCAGGTCAAGCGTATATGAATCCTTGCACCTCACAGCAGGCAACAGCAATCAATAGCACGTTGATGCATTTTAGTTTCAATTCGAAGTTCTACTACAGATTTGAAAACACTGGTCTGGATTATGCATTCACTTCGAATCTGATGGAGTCTGTTTTGGTCTCGAGCTATCTTTCACCTGCAGGTGCGTGTCGCGCGATGACGTTGACAACTCAAGCACGTCGCATCAAAGTCGAGCCCAATGTTTTTGCTGACTACATCAACCCACCCGGCACAATGCAAACGAGCTGGTTTGTTGCACCTTGAATGACTTCAGGTGCAGGCACTGAGAGAGCAACTGTAGGTTGCTCTCTTTTTTTTTGAGTGGAAAAAAATTGGTCAGTGAAAAAACTCTAGTCACCCCCTGCAGTCTGTGCTTTCCTGTCTGATAGGTTTAACCAAACAACGAATAGCTCTTGATCTCCGCAACTTGGAGTCATTTTTGGCATTGCATGGAGCATCTTCTGCTGCTGGCCAACGAATTGCTCTGAGCGTTTGGAGCTGTCTGTTGAATGGGTGCGGTCGAGACATGAAAAGGAGTGGTGAATGAGATCATTACAGTTCCGCAATGCCTTTGTTGCATTCAGTCTCTTTGCAGGCTTGGCTGCAACATCAGCAATCGTCTCATGCCGTCAATCACCCGAATCTGAAACAGACCTTCGAGCCATTGATGCTCTTCCTGTAGCCAGCTTTGAAAACTGGTGTGGAGCATACAAACTTCAGAACTGCTCAGTACAGCCCGACGACCGCATACCTGCAGATCAATGGCAGGCAGGGGTCGATGTTTTTGCAGAGCTCATGGAAAGTCTAACCACAATAAAATTGAGCCGTGCAGATTTCGATCGCAAGACGGTTCAAGATCTCTTTTCCACCTTTGGTGCAAATTCGACGCTGTCTTTTGTCAGCAAAATTCCATGGCAAATGCTCGCTAAAGAAGACAACACTCTGGTTCTGCGCAATTCAGCCAGCAACGCTGTGGCGACCTTCAATAGTCTGCGCCTGATTGGTGCGCAAACAGTCTACGCAAAGTTTGTGGACAAGCAGCTCATTTCCATTCGGGGTCTGCAGATCACCGACTCCGTGGGTGGTCAGCTCAGAACCGTAACGCATATCGATCTTTCACGCCCCAGCCGATTGACTTTGGTCACAGACCGAGAGCGCATCACGGATATTCCCGTACAATTTTTTCAAGTCCCTGGATTTCAGCAGCCACCGACTCTGACACCTTCAGCTGCATTTAATTCGATTGCGAACGTTGTGCTTGAACCAGGGTTCGACTGGAGAAAAAACCTGCATATTCTTCTCAACGGCAGAAATCTCCGAAACATATATGCGCGGATTCAATCGTTTATTCCAGAAGGTTCCGCCGATGAAACGACACGCAAAATCATCGAAAATACGACAACCTTTATGGTGGGCGGCGCTTCCTCCGACATCCTGATCTCAATGCAAATGAGCAAGCCACTCAAGTGCACAACAAAAATCAGCAACATACCCGTGCTTGGGAATGTGAATTTCGACATTGATTTTTTGGCGGGATTTGGGCTGAGCGATTTGGTTCGGGTGAAGTCCGACGGCGTTAAAACCAGCATGTACGGTGTGACAACCTCGATTGGTCGAGTTGAAAATATAGAGGTCGACGCCAAGCAAATGCGGATGAAAATCGGGATGATCACCGTTCCCATCGATTTCAAGCCTTCTGCTCCAGGATCCGGAGGTCCTCGGATCGACGCCGTCCTCTGTCGTTAAAACGCATCGGAATTGGAACTTTGCAAAAGAAAAGCCCGCAGCTCAAGCTGTGGGTTTTTTAATTTTAGGGAGCATTGCATTCAGTGCAATTTGGAATCTTTTATTGCCCACAGATTTCTGACCTGGTTCTAACCATTACGCTCATTCTGGCGATACTCTGCGTCGACAGGAGGCCACATGATCTTCAACGATCGCATTCAGGCTGCCCGACTTCTTCTTGAGAAGCTCAGAAACTATGACAGACAGCGTGTGGTGGTGCTAGCGATACCGCGGGGTGCGGTTCCCATGGCAGAATGCATTGCGAAAGGCCTGGGTGGTCGCATCGGCCTCGCCCCCGTGCGAAAAGTGTCTTCACCTCTGGCGCCTGAGTTTGCATTGGGAGCTGCAGACATCGAGGGCAACTTCTACCCTGAGCGCAGTGTTCTGCAGTTTCCACAGGAACAGCTCAAAACTTGGTTTAAGAAAAGTCTCGAGGTTCTCCGTTATAGAAATTTTCGGTGGCGACAGTTTCTTGCCCATGATGATCTCAAAGACAGGATCGTGATTGTGGTTGATGATGGTATCGCGACGGGGGCGACAATGCGTGCTGCACTCATGTGGTTGCGGCGGAAAGAACCTCGAAAGATCGTCGTGGCTGTTCCTGTGTCATCGCAGGAGGGTTCTGAACTCATCAATAATCTTGCCGACGAGGTTGTTTGTCTAGAGGTTTCTCCCGATTTCGCAGCTGTGGGAGAATTCTATCTTCACTTCGAGGGGGTGACTGAGGAAGATGTTTGCTCCATTCTGAGGAATCAATTTCAGGAAAAAGAACAAGCAGAAACGCAAAGATAGCAAAAAAATACATCTAAGATTCGGTGTTCGATTTGCAACGCGAAGCGGAAATCATCTGGCCAGAGAGTCAAAAAAGTCTTGGCAGCACCGGTATTTCCCGATACAAACTCCTCTGACTGGCATCGGTCTTTTCGAGGGGGGATGAGATGCTTTTTCGAGCTGTTTCAATTTTGATTTCATTAACAATCACCGCGGCATTTTTTGGATGGGTGCGTTCTTCGTCGCAGACTCCTGCCTCAACCCGGTTAGATGAAATTTTTTCTTTGGAGTCGGGCACGCCGGCCAAGAAGTCACGTGCGTCGCGTCGTTCGGTTGCAGAAGCGAGACCCCAGTAAAAACAGATGCGCTAAATCTCTTGTGATTGGACGCTGGGATGAATTCTTTCCTGCGTCCAAAAATTTTTTTTTGAATTTAGCTTTGGATGAGTGAATGGTGGGCATGATTCTCTAAAAGGAGGCTCCCATCATGAATTTTGTCTCTCTTGCATGGTTGATGTCGATCGGTGTTTTGAGTCAGCTGCACTGGGTTTCGTCTGTTCAGGCCGGGAGCAAACCGGCAGAGTATCTCGATCTTTTTCTGCGGGCTTCCGAGAATTCGCAGGGTGAATCTTTGATGTCCGAGGACTGCCTTGCTCTGAGGTCGCTCACGGAGGTGCAGAGCACGGAATCAGTCCGTTGGCGCAAAAGAGCTCAGACTTTTTTTCAGGCGCGTTGTGCTGAACAGTTAACCGGAAAAATGGGTTTCGAGGACGCTCCTGCGTTGTCTGATAAGTCCGCCGACGCGATTTGGGATGGAACTGCGTTGTGCAGTGCTGGCGACCAGAGGCTCATACGCTGCGAACACCGGGGCGAGAATGGGCGGGGGTTGTTGGTTTATGCAGGTCGCGATTCCTGGGACAATAGCCCTACACTCGTCTGTGCTCATGTTGAGGCGACCTATCGGAGTCCTTTCGAACACGAGCAGCAGGTTGCGGCACGTTGCGTGGTGACGGAGTTTGATTGGCGCTACGAGGGCCTACGCTCTGACGTTTATGGGGTAATAAATTGGTTGTTACAGAAAGCGCCGCATGCACCGTTACAGATTCCTGCTGCGCTCAAATCGCAATGTACCGAGGTCTTCCCAGATGCGATTTACTGCACGCCCACCCTGATTGTGTTTCCTGAGACAGACCCGACTCGTGTAGGCATTTGTCAACTGAACACGCACGATCGAGTTCTCGGCTTGGGCGCAATTTTGAAGATCGGTAGCTGGAATAGCCATTGGGTATGCGAGTCTAAATCACTCATTGTTCCCGACATGGATAGTCGGCTGAGCGTCGAAGAGCGTCAGTGTGTTCCCGATCACCTGGGTCAGCACAAGACTCCCTACTGCCGCTTTCCGTATATGCCAGTGGCTCGCAAACCTGTTCGAACATATATCGAAACTCGGTGAGCCTCGGATGGGCTCACTGATATTGGCTGGTGTTGATAAGTTTCAACTCACGCGTGAGTCCAACGAAGGTTCTGATATACCCTTTGGACTGTGGCATCGGCTGAGCGTTTTCGTTGTCTAGCAAATTTGTCATGCGGTTGTGTGCTTCCTCAAGGTGATAAAAGGGAACTTTGGGGAATGCGTGATGAATCGAATGAAAATTGAGGCCGTTGAACAACCAGCTCATCGCAGTGTTGGTCTCGATGTTGCGGCAAGCATGAATTTGGGTTGAAAAGTAGTTCGCTCTTTTTCCTGCGATGCCATAGTGCTCGACGTGAGCTCTGAGTTGCAACAGTCCACCACCGACGCGTTCAACGATAAGATACAGGATGAGAGCTTTTGCAAGCTGACCCTGCGCTGCAGCCAGTGCGTACAATGTCCCGTTGATTGCAACGATACCCACGACGTCGATCACCAATTGCCGGCGGAGCCCCTTTGACTGTTTCATGAATCCTGAAGCGCGGCTCAGATGTTCCATGATCATGCCAATTCCACCGCCCAAAAAAACTGCGATAAGCAATTGGTGTCGGATTCTAAAGCGCTTGAGAGCGCCAGCCTGTTCGTACTCTTGCTGCGTGTAGGTCACGCGCTCCGGGTCGCGCTCATCAATTCCATTCATCTTGTGATGCAGCTTGTGTAGCTCAGAGTAAATTCCATGAGGCCATAGAACGCCCCAGGTCGCTACGCGCGCTGAGATTTCGTCAAACCAGCCGATTCCTGTGAGGGTATGGTGAATGGCATCGTGTGTGGTGACCGCCGCAGCAGCAAAAAAGATTCCTGCAATCATGGCGGCAAGGTAAAAGAGCAGGCTGTCGAGCCCGTGCTGATATGCTACTGCGAGTGATGCAAAAAGAATCGCCATTGAGCTGAAGTAACGCCACAATCCTGGACCTGGACGAGTTGTTTGAAGATCCGCAACCGTGCGTCCGAGAGCCTGACCTGGCAGGTCGGCAATGCGAGATTCAGTTTGAACATGAGCAGCGGTCATAATTTCTTATCTCCTCAACTCGGCTCACCTAAAGTGGCCGTGTCGAGCGTAACAAGCAAAAATCAGAGCTTGCAATTGTTTTCCGTCGAAGCTTTGGCAAGGCACCGTGAATGCTGCATTAACTTGCAACTAAACGCGTTATTTTGGGATGTTTCCGGGCGATTTCTCTGCCCATCCGAGCGCCCAGGTCGCATCCATGCCCCATTGTCCGGTTCGGCGCTCGTCGCCCTCGATCCAGGTCAGCCTGTAAAAAGGTTCAATCAGTAGCTGCCCCGATGCTACCGGGATGCCAAGCCCCCAGGCCAGAGCCTGAGAATTCAACCATTCGGTTGCAGGCAAGGCCGATGAATCTGGCGCAATACTGCTGCTGGTTGTCAGCCCAAGGTTGCGCATCACGAGCGAGCTTTGCCAACTGAGTGACGGAATCAAAAAACCCTCATAAAGAATGCCTAATTCAAAGGTGCCGCTCCATGTTTTCTCATCGATGCTTAACGCCTTGGGGTCATCCGGATAGGGTATGTACTCAAATCCAAGTCGGAATCCTGGGCGAAGAAACCAAGGGGTGCGATCGAGACTGATGTAGCCCTGAGCAACCAGCTCTGCTTGGTGCAGGCGCGTTGTGATGTTGCTTGCGTCATTGCGCTCTGCAACTGAAATGGATGCACCCAGCCCAATGAGCTTTATCAATCCCTCAGGGCTCACAGACCACCCTCACTTTTTGGGCGAAACCGGTGGTACCAAACAGCTCCGTGAAATTCTCACACAACAATTTCTTCTCTTCTCCGGCTGTAAAGGATTGGAGGAATGCTGCAAGGAAGCTGCTGGTCAGAGCGCCATCATAGGTGAGCACCGGCCTATCGCGGCGCTTACACATCAGCGCCTCCTGATTTGCGAATGGAATGATATCAACCGCGGGTGATTTGCGCATGTTCTCGGCAGTCTTCTCAAGAGCTGCATAAACGCGGCGGCTGAAGCCCATCAGTTCGGCTCGGTTGTTCGAGTACCGTTTGGCAACGTTGTAAAGTGATCGAGCAAACAGTGTTCCAATGCAGTAAAAACGGCCTGCACACGCACTGTCATTTCCGAGCTGGGAGAAGTTGAATTTTATTCCGTTCAATGCCCTACTGTTATTTGCTATCGCGGGGTTTAGCTCAGCAAAGATATCTGCCGACGAGGTCACTACGTAACTGTGGAAATCGGCAAACCCCTCATTCAGTCCAGAAATTGCATATTCAAGACTCCAGCGCCCACGAAAAAACTTATCCTCGCGTCTTGTTTGGAGTTCGGCCTCATTTGGCAGCGTGCAGTTTTCCACAGTGTTCTGATTGAAAGAGGTTTTAAACAGTGCGTGTCCAAATTCATGGGAGATGACTTTGATGTTGGCTGAGAACGGAATTGATTCAATTTCCGAGCGTCTAAATAAATAAAACTGATTGTTTTCTGAATTGAAAGCGGCATTAAATTTGATTGTGTAAAACGACTTGTGGGCTCCATCTTTTTCTAGAATTGTTGGTTCAAAATAAAGATTGAATGGGCCGTTTATTTTCTCTTTGAGTGATTGTGGCTCTAGTCCGGTTGATGCTTTCAGCGCGTTTATCGTTCTCTCAAAGGCATAGAAGCTCGATAAAGCGAGTAGTGACGAGGTGTCTCGCGGAATAATCACGCCATTCTTGACTGTATATCGTAATCGACCACGATTCGAGGTTGAGTCGAGTTCAGCGCTGACGAGAGAACCAAAATTGGAGCTTATTTTGATTACTCCTCCAAGATTTACCGAGAAAAAATTACTTTGGAGCGTATCGATATCTTCGAGCAGCGAAAGGTTCCGTGGCGCGACCAACCATTGCTCTCCACGCTCTGTTGTCGGGGGCAGATGATCAATCACCTCGGCTTTGTAGGGCTTCGGTGCCGAACTGCTGTCCATGGCACAGCCACCTGCTATCGAACATGTGAGTGAGGCCAGGCCTACTGCGAACCAATTGTTGGATGTCATTCTGAAGCCTCCGTAGCTTTGTCTGCTGTCGGAGTTGAATCCAACAATTGCCAAGCAGTATTGAGGCCAAAATAGGGAAAGATTTGTTGAGGCTCGTTTGGATTTGCGAAAGCTCCGAGCGTGAATAACCAGGAGGGTGATGAACGCCAGTTGACGAGCGTGCGCCAGACTGTATTCAAAGCGTTTTCTCCGAGGCATCCAGAGGTGGCGTCTTTGCGTATACCCGGGTTCGATGAAATGAAGCGAGCGTATGGGCAGATAGTCAATGTGCTGATGGCATCGAATTTGTGAGAGATTTTGATCTTCCACAAAGGCGTGAACGCAAGTGCAATACTTCGTTCGTGCTCTTGCTCGATCATGCCCAGGTCACCCCGATTGCTTGCCTGGTGCAGAAAGGCAGAAGAGAGGCCGAATACATTCCGGCCTGAGTGTTTACTGATGTTGATGGTGCCAGCAAGAATACGATTGCGCTTGAGGGTTTTTTGCTCTCCCGTAGGTTCCAGACTGTTCACAGCAAGGAAATAACCCGTGAGCGTACCTTTCCATCCAGAGTCCGCGAAAACTGCGTGCCGGCTTTTGAGGAAGAAATATGGCACTCCGCTGTTGAGTTTGGTTTGCATTAAATCCGAAAGCCCGAGGACGGTTGAGATCGCATTTGTGCCGATAGTCCAGCGGTCGTTGATGCCATAGTCGAGTGCAAAGGAGGGAAACTCACCTATGATTTCGCCGGTACGAGAAAGTTCGGTATCGAAGACTCCTGGAATACCCGACGACGCGGTGTCAGTTTCGCCGAGCTCATCAGTCCGGTAAGGGATGTCTTGTCCGCGTTGTGCGAATGCGAAGACTTGAAACACAGAGGCGATAAGCCAAGAGACACCGCAGGACATGACCCGAGACAGCACGACAGCGGTGTGCTTTCTATCTTCCATTCTGTGGGTTTTCCTGTGGGCTAAGAGAGATTGATTTTTCAAGTGAATCTTTCAGGATATTCCAGGCAACAGTGCCCATGCTTCTTTGGTCTATCATCAGATGATAGTAACGTGGAGTTAACGTGGCGTCATCATTGCTTAGCCAAAGAACTTTCCACAGACTCAATGATTTATTCACAATCGTCTTGGCAAGAGTCTGACTGTCGACAAGTTCATCTTTCTCCGAAAGTACAACAGTTGTCGGTATCGATGCCGTTGTGTTCCAGGAGGCTGTTCTCCATTCATCGTGAAGGTCAAACAGAGAATTATAGGATTTCAGTGGAGTGGTGTTGCGTGCCCGATAGTCAGGATGGTTCAGACTTGGCAAACTTCCAAAGGGCAGCCATGCGATGCTTCGAATCACGAGGACTTTATATCGAAAACTCAATGCAGGTGAGAGGAGAATCATTTGTGTGGGAAGTGGGAGTTGAGTCTGTGAGTCAAAGACGTTCATACCAGCTAGTGCACCAAGTGAGTATCCAACAAAGAGACGTTCATCATTTTTACCTCTGCATTTTTCAGTCGCGCGGTTCCATTGCTCAATGAATTCACTCTTCCAGTGGATGGCCGAGATGCTCTTGTCGTCTGCGGCTGTATTTGTGTGGCCTGCAAGTTGACCCACGGTCGTTTGGAATTTCTGCTGCTCAATGAGAGCTGCCAGTTCTCCCATCCGTTCGGGGTTGGTGTTGAGGCCGTGCAAAACGAAGGCACAGGCCTGTTTTGCGTGCATTGCTGGCGTTGTTTGTGCCAGTGTAGGGCTCATTGCCAGGATTCCTTACTGCCTGTGGCTTCGGTTGCACGTTGGTGAATTGATGTTCGCTGATTGTGGTGAATCTTTGACCGGAACACAACACATCCCTCTGTAGCAAGCTAGACCCAATCGAACGCGCTCACGAATTTCAGACTTTTTTCCGATATTTCTCAATGGAAAGGCTGGTTTGTCATCCGTGGGAGTATCTTGTTTATGAATGCCTTTGAAATAATAGCAGAAAACAAGATTCGAGAGGCCATCGAAAATGGTGAGTTAGATAACTTGAGCCTCAGTGGCCAGCCCCTCGAATTGGATGATGGTCAGTTTGTCCCACTTCACCTCAGGCTTTCGCAAAAGATTCTCAAAAATGCGGGTTTTCTGCCCACTGTCCTGCAGCTTAAAAAGGAAATCCTTCAGCTCTCAGAGCGACTTGCCGAGGCTTCCGACGAGGCAGTGCGGGAAAGCATCAAGCGTCGGCTGTTTGAAAAGACACTCCGGCACGACGTGTTGATGGACTCAGAGCGATCAGCTTCCTAAGCACCAAGGATGCTCATAAATAATCGAAATCGAAATAACATTTACCTTTGTATTAAGAAATCTCGGTGTGATTCCGAAACGACTTTTGTAGTTTTGCACAGAACCCAATGGATGGAGTGAAGCAACGATGGTTCGTGTCCTGAGTACGATTTCATTCGCATTGCTTATGATGGGTTGCCGTAATTCCTCGGACTCAATAGCGTCGAGTCTCTCAGGCGCGCTGAAGCCAGAGGGGTTTCTTGTCATTAAAGAGCTCGTTCCCGACTCTTCCAAGCCGGGCTATTTTCTTGTGACGTGTGCTTCAAGCTCTGGCGACAAAAAGGCAAGTGTGAGCCAAGCAGAGATCGAATCGAACAAGGTGTGCTTGCCGACAGCGGCGGCTGCATCTTCGAGCGGTGCATCTTCGGCTGGTCAGTCGCCAGCGGCATCGAATACGCAACCGGCATCTGGATTTCAGGCAAAGAACTTGCAGCCAACTTATCTGAAGGCGCGAGCAGCAATTGACGTGACGTCAACAATGGCCGGTTTGAAGGTCGGCTTAGACTATTGCGTGATCTCCGGGCCTCTTTCCGCCACGAATATCTGTGTTTATTCTGAAAAGGAGCTCAAAGCGACGGGGGTAAAATTATCTGGTTGTGACCTGACCTCTGGATATCTTTTCGCCCAACATTTTTCAGTTTCACCAGCTGTTTCAGCTTGCCGTTGAGGTGTGAACAATGATGCGTCATGTTTTTCATAAGAACGTCAAGGTGAGCGCAATGAATTCTTCCATGCTCTCGGTCATCGTTCTGGGCAGTGTCTTCGCAGCATGCACCCAGGAGCCAGTTCGACGCTCTGCAGTAGATGCAGCTTCGATTTGCGGCACGAATGCAGACAAGCCCGTGTGGAAAGGTGAGTGCTTGCGCACTCAGTCGGTTCAAGCTGAAGCAGATGCTGGAGCTGCGCCCTCCGAGCCTGAACCCGTTGCTCCGGGGGACAAATCTCCCCCCGAATCAGTCCGAGTTGAACCCGGAGATGGTGCTGGAGAGCGTCCAGGTGCACCGGTGGCACCAGTTGCACCAGTTGCACCAGCTGCTCCGGCGGCGCCTGCAAAGCCCGATCCTGATCAGCAAAAGGCAGATGCCATCAAAGTGATCACCGATGCGATTGATAAGCATGGTGCTGATGCTGTTGCTGGAATTGAGAAAACACTTAACCGTGGACAAACCACCAAGGTTTATGTGGTGACTTTCAGCAAGGATTCGTTCGTTGGCATTGCAGACAACTCCGTTGTTAAGAACTGTTTTGTGGGTGCTGGGTCGGTGGTCGAAGTGAAGGGTCAACCTCTCAAGGTCACTGAGTTCAGTAGCATGGGAGTGAACCAGTACGTGACCGGTGAAGCTCTCGAGGTCAATGTTGCAGGTGGCTCATCGGATGACTGTGGTCTGAAAGGCAAGGATTTTGTGTATATCGGCGGACACGCGAGTGTCGCTGCGAAACCTTGACGCCAGCAACTAGAAAAAAACAAAAGTTCCGGAAAAACGTGTCGATACCCCTCCTAACTGAGTTTGGCGAGGGGTTTCATGAATTTTACCTTTCATAGAAAGAGTGTTGCGCTGGCGCTTTTCAGCGCGTGTTACATTCCGACTTCGGCCTCCGCGTTCTCGTTGGGCATCCGTCCTAATGCCGGTCTCGAGATGATTACAGTCAATTCTCTCAAATTGGTCGATGCAGACGGTCGCGCATACGTGCCGGCGGACGAGGTCGCACGCAGCTTTCTATTTTTTGGTGCGGATGTTGTTTTCACGCCTATCAAGTTCAACAACAACATGTCGGTGAGCGCTCTCCTTGGCCTGCGCATGGCTTCATCCAAGCTCACGGGTGCATTCGTAGATGAGCTCAGTTTTATGTACATCCCGATCGGTGCATCATTCGACTACATGCTGGGCAGTTTGAGGTTTTCTGCTTACTCGACGTTTGACTTGGGTTTGTCGCCGAAATTAAAAATCACTGTTCCCGCAACGAGCGCATCTCTTGAACCCAAATTGGCGTCTTTGTCACGCATTCGATTTGGTGCATTTGGAGAATATTTCATTATTCCGGCGTTGAGCGTCTTTGCGCAGGGTGATTACGGCATCGGTGGCTACAAAAGCGAAAAAGGCGAGAAGGAAATAGATCTTGGAGACACTGGGCAAGGCGAACGTATAGGTTTTTTGAGCGCCAATGATAATAAACTCAAAGGATTGACCTTCGGAGGAGGCGTCGCCTACTACTTCCCTCCACCCAACCGCGGTGCGGTGTCCACGGGCAGCAAAGCTGCACCGGCGAAGAAGCCTGTTCGAGGAACGGGCAAGAGGCCAGCCGTGAAGCCGAAGCCCAAGCCTAAGGCACCACCGGCGGATGCTGGTTCAGGGATGTGATCGCGGAACTCAATACATGCAATGAGGTTCGAGTTTTGATTCCACAAACAGGTTCCTCTGATACATTCGACTATGACTTTATCGTGATTGGCTCCGGTTTTGGGGGCAGTGTTTCTGCTTTGCGTTTGAGTGAAAAGGGTTACCGAGTTTGCGTGATTGAGCAGGGCAAACGCTTTGCAGCCAAAGATTATGCCAAGTCAAATTGGGATTTGCCTCGTTATCTGTGGGCTCCTTTTGCAAAGTGTTTTGGAATTCAGCGACTCACCTTCTTCAAGGATGTGTTAATTCTCAGCGGTGCGGGTGTCGGTGGAGGCAGTCTTGTTTACGCCAACACTCTGATGGTTCCCTCGGATAAGGCTTTCCAGAGTGAAGCCTGGCGACCGATTGGAAATGCACGCGAGGCGCTTGCACCTTTCTATGCGCTTGCAAAGAAAATGCTGGGCGCTGCAACAAATCCCAAGATGACCTTCATCGACAACACCATCGAGGCATATGCAAAGCACGCCGGCGTTCACGACACCTTTGCACCCACCGAGGTGGCAGTGTTTTTCGGCGAGCCTGGAAAGAGGGTTCCCGATCCCTATTTTGGGGGCGAGGGTCCCGCACGATCGGGATGCAACTTCTGCGGTGGTTGCATGGTCGGATGTCGCTTCGATGCCAAGAATACGTTGGATAAGAACTATCTGTATTTGGCAGAAAAACGTGGAACAGAGATCCTGCCTTTAACACGTGTGTCACGCTTATCGCCTTTGAATGACGATGGTTCGGCGGGTTGGAAAATCGAAGTTGAGGCTGTCGATCAAATTCTTTTTCCCAAAAAACGGACTCTGCGTGCACGCAATGTGGTTTTGGCGGGTGGTGTCTTGGGTACGCTGCGTTTACTGCTTGAGTGTCGCGATCGGCACCAGACGCTCACGCGTTTATCACCTTTTTTAGGTCATCAGGTACGCACCAACAGCGAAGTATTTACGGGTTCAAGTCAACCGGGTGCGCGTCGCGAAGTTCCGTACTCTCATGGCATAGCTATCTCTTCGATTTTGAAGGTTGATGAACGCACGGCTATTGAGCCGGTGCGTTATCCGGTGGGTTCTAATTTTATGAAGCTCTTGGCGGCTCCGCTTGTGAGCGACCCGAGCGAGTTTCGTAGAACCCTGAAATTTTTGTGGCGCATTGTGAGCAGACCGGTTGAGTTTCTCAAGCTGACGTTTAATCCGCGATGGGCTGAGACCAGTGTTATTTTTCTTGTGATGCAGGATCTCGACAATCGCATTCGGGTAAATTTTGGACGCAGTCCGTTCACGTTGTTCCGCGGTGGACTCGTTTCTGAGCGTGAAGATGGAAGTGAAAAAGTTCCCTCAGAAATCCCCGCAGCAAACCAGTTCACCGAGTGGTTCGCAGAAAAGGTCGGCGGCACGGCGCAGTGTGCGGTGACTCAGGTCACAGTGAATATTCCGACCACGGCTCATATCTTGGGCGGATGTCCGATGGGCGATGCACCCGAAACAGGCGTTATCGATGCGCAGCACAGGCTGTTTGGTTACACTGGGATCTGGGTGTGCGACGGGTCGGCTGTGCCGGCCAATCTAGGAGTGAATCCAAGTCTCACGATCACGGCCATGACCGAACGCGCCATGACTTTCATTCCTCCGAAGGCCTCGAGCTGATCTTCTGCGTGATGCTGCGGATTCAACTCATCAACAACGGCAAAAGCCCACTGCGTAAACGCAGTGGGCACTGTGCCATGAATTTTGCATGAGGGGCGCTGATTTGAATCAGCGCGGACCTGGAACGAGAACTGCAGTTTCACCAGCCTTGATGGTCACCACTTCCTGAACGCTTGGGAACAGAATGGCTGCACCCAATCCACCTGCAGCAGCGCCAATCAGAGGAGCCCACCAGGTGATGCCGCGGTCGCCGGTCAAGCCATCAATCAGGAAGGCAATACCGGTACCGGCAGCCGCACCCAAGAGAATGTTCGTAACGCTTGCGTCGCGTGTGCTGAGCATGGTGGATGTCACTTCAGCGCTGGCAGCCATGTTGTAAACCACTGAGCCGTACTTCACGCCAGTGACGTTGAAGATAGCTCTCGGAGCGCTCATTTTCAGTGTACCGATGAGGCGTGAGCCTGCGGCAAAAACGGGCGCGCCTTGGATGTCCTTCACTGCAACGGTGACCTGAGGAAGTTTGTCCTCAGAGACGGCGTCATTGCCACTGCCCGGAAGATTGATGTTGTTTCCTGGGTTGGACGTAACGAACGTGGGGAACTGAATTGCGACCATGCTATTCGCAGGAATCAGGTAGCGGTTTGCACCGTTGGTGGCTTCGAAAAAGCCCGCAGGTGCCTGTTGCACGGGGGTTTGCTGCACAGGAGTCTGCTGACCAGGGTTGGACTTGTTGGCATCTTGATTCTGCTGAGGAGAATCATTCCTGAGCTGCGCTGCTGGTTCTTGCGAGCCTCCCTCGGAAGAGCTGTCGTCGGAGCTGCAGGCCACAACAGAAGTAATAGCCAGGATTGCACTCAGGGGAACAAGAAATAGATGACGCATGGGAACCTCCCGTTGATGATGAAAAAGCTGCCCCGCGAACCTCTGGGCACAGGGGACTGCAACGGGAGTATCAAGAGTCGTGCCAGCGACTCCTCGAAAAAAGTCAAGCGTTTTCGGGATTGTTTTCGCCCGATCAGGTGCCAGCGGGGTTGACGCACTGTTGAACCATTCGACAGAGGTGTCAGATGTTGCACAGGGGTGTGCCTGCAGCGGTGATTTGTATGATGCTTGCGACCCTGTGCGCTTTTTTGGAACCCAAGCCGCCGGGCATTGTGCTTTTTTTGGGCTTGGTTGATGGACAAAGTGGGTATGACGAGCATAACTGTATTAGAATTTGTTGCACATCTCGATGGGGGGTGCATGGTCAACTCACCGAACACGAGTAGTGAAACGCAAGGGGCATCTCTAGCCTCAAATGTGAAATATTTGAGAAAAGAGCTGTCTCTAAGCCAGGAACAGCTCTCAGAACGCTCAGGCATTCCCCGCAGTACCATCGCCAGTCTTGAGCGCGGCGAAGGCAATCCAACTTTGCAGGTACTCATGGGCGTTGCGCGCGGATTGGGTGTGACCATTTCCGAGCTTTTGGCACAACGCCAGCCCCGAGCCACATTTTTTCCGTCCCAAACCCACGGGCGAACACAGTATCCTCTAGAAATTGCCGGTGTTGAAACATCCACTCGGGCTGTCGAAACGTTGCGTTTGACGCCAGCGCAGATGCGCTATTTGGTCATTGAGGAACTGGTTCTTGAGGGTCTTGAGACGATTCTCTCTCCGGCTCATCCGGCTGGAACAGAAGAACATTTTTTCGTGGTCGAAGGCTCATGCGAGGTTGAGGTGAATGGCGAAACATATCGGGTCGGGCAGGGAGACCTGCTCAGATTCGATGGCGACCAAAAACACCTTTATCGTGGCGTTGGTAAAGGCAAGCGGGCGCGGGGCTTCGCAGTTGTTGTGCAGGTGCCCCGCGTCTGAGCTCGTGCTTGGTACTCAGTACGAGTAAACTCCGCGTCCGGTTTTGCGTCCGAGATATCCAGCATCCACATACTTTTTAAGCAGCGGACACGGACGATATTTCGAGTCGCCCAGGCCTTCATGTAGAACTTTCATGATGGCCAGGCAGGTATCGAGGCCTATGAAATCTGCCAGAGTGAGCGGACCCATGGGCTGATTTGTGCCCAGCTTCATTCCGGCATCAATGTCTTCGGGCGTAGCAATGCCTTCCATCAGTGTAAAAAATGCTTCGTTGATCATCGGCATGAGAATGCGGTTGACGATGAATCCAGGATAATCTTGCGAGCAAACCGTAGTTTTTTCGGCCTTTTCAGCCAGGGATTTGGTGACCTGGTAGGTGTTTTCGCTCGTCGCATGACCGCGGATGATTTCCACAAGTTGCATGACCGGCACGGGATTCATGAAATGCATACCGATAAACTGACCTGCGCGTCGCGTTGAACTCGCAAGGCGTGTGATGGGCAGACTGCTCGTATTGGAAGCGAGAATCGCATGTGCTGGAAGGATTTCATCGAGTTGTTTGAAGATTGACTTTTTCAGCTCTTCGTTTTCGCTGACAGCCTCGATGGCGAAATCACAATCTTTGAAGTCAGCCAGGTGAGTGGTTGTTTTAATGCGACCGAGAATGACCGGTGGGTGTTCCGGGAGTTTTCCTTTTTCGAACAGTTTCATGAGGCTTTTTTCAATGCTGGCCACAGCTTTTTTGAGAGATGCCTCCGAGACATCCATCAGGCACACGTTGAAATCGGACTGAGCCAATACCTGGGCAATGCCGTTGCCCATCTGTCCGGCGCCCACAACTCCGACCATTTTAATCTGATTGATTTGGGTCAATTCCATTGTCATAGAAAGTCTGCTCCTTCCAAGAGTTTATCTGCATGAACAGAGAGCGTCGCCACACGAACGAACAACCCCCCGGTCTTGTTCAGATCCACATCAGAAAATAGGGTTTGCCCGCCGATGTCAAACGTGCGCAGGAAGGAATACCCTGAAAATCGGGTTGAATTTTGCAACAACTCCGGATTAGGAGTGGGCTTGTGCTCGAAAGTTCCCGTTATTCTGGGGACAACAGACTCCTGGGAGAAGTGCTCATGATTTACCAACAACCCTTACCCTCACCTTATCCCGCCCTGGATGCGGCGGCTCTGACCGAACGCATTTTGGCGGCGAAGGCCAAGTTGGGAGATCAAGCGGTTGTCCTGACGCACCACTATCAGCGGCCTGAAATTGTTGCTTTGGGTGACATGCGCGGCGATTCGTTGAAGTTGGCTCAGTTTGCGGCCTCCCAGGAAAAGGCCAAGTACATTGTTTATTGCGGCGTGCATTTTATGGCGGAGAGCGCGGATATACTGAAGCGCGGCCAACAGGTGGTGGTGCTTCCTGATATGGGTGCAGGCTGCGACATGGCCGACATGGCCGATTCCGATGATGTTGAGTTGGCTTGGGATGAGCTTGTTGGTGTTCTCGGTCACGAGAGCATCATGCCGGTCACTTACATCAATTCAACCGCAGCACTGAAGGCATTCGTCGGACGCAAAGGTGGCGTTGTTTGCACAAGCTCCAATGCAGAGAACATAGTGCGTTGGTCATTGGAGCAGAGAAAGGCTCTGTTCTTTTTTCCTGATCAGCATTTGGGGCGCAATACATGCAAGCGCCTCGGGTTCACTCCCGAGAGTATGGTGCTCTGGAAGCCAGGTGTGCCACTCGGTGGACAAGCTCCTGAGCGCCTGAAAGACAGTCGTATTTTTCTTTGGCAAGGGCATTGTCCCGTGCACGCGATGTTCACGTTGAAGCAGATTCATGTGCTGCGCAGCGAGAACCCCGACATCAAAATCATCACTCATCCGGAGTGCCCCATGGAGGTTGTGGATGCCTCCGATGCTGTTGGTTCGACCGAATTCATCGTCAAAACCATTGCCGAAAGCGCGGCTGGTTCTCACTGGGCTGTGGGCACGGAGATGAATTTGGTGAACCGCATTGCTCAGGAGAATCCAACGAAAAAAATCGTCAGTTTGAACCGTTTCATGTGCCTTTGCGGTACCATGAACCGCATTGACCTCGCCCATTTAGCCTGGGCGATGGACTCCATCGTTGCGGGTCAGCCGGTCAATGTGATTACCGTGGGTGAGCCCCAACGTTCTCTTGCGCGCGCATCGCTCGATCGTATGCTGCAAATGAGCTGAAAGCTCGATTTTAGGTTACGTTGATACGAAACCTTACGCTCATGCCGGATGGGAGACGATTTTGGACAAAAACGACCCGAACAATCCTCAATCTCCGCATCTTCCGGCGTCGACAGCCGCGGCTTCGGGTTCACAGCGTGAGCTGTCGCTTGAGGAAATCATCCAGCTTGCCAACAAAATCGGACTCGAATACGTCGACAAAAGGCGCGAAGCAGAACGGCTTGAGTTGTTGCGGACAACTGTGCGAGCCAAAATCATGAATCGCATTGAAGCAGAGGCAGGCAGCGAAGCTTCTATTCCTGAAAGTCGACTCAAGCGTCTCGCAGAAGCAGACAGCGAGTACGTTCAGCTGCTTGAACAGGTTGCACAATTACGCGCCGAATCTGAGAAACTTAGAATTCGCTACGAGAGCTACCGCAATCTTTTCGACGCTAAGCGCACGATGATTAGCTACAAGAAAACTGAGCTCAAGACTCTCTGAGCATTTCCGCCTTGTAGCGTTCGAGGTAGCTGTCCGCGAGTGCTCTGCGAAAGCTGGGCAGCCCAATGAAATCAACAAAAACTGAAGACTCCACGATGCGATCATACATGCGCGCACCGATGCGTTCGGGAAGAGATTGTTCCCAGAAAGATTCATTCGCTGGTGCTGTACGGAAGCCAGAGCGAACAGGGTCGTAAGAAAATTCTGGTGGAAGATAGTTGGTTGTCAGAAGTGTGATGCGCCCTTCGTTGTAGCGGCTATTGAGAAGATCATCGAGTTTCTCAAGTTGCCAAGCTTTTTCGGCGCGCCCTTTTCCGAGTTCATCGATAAGCAAAACATCGGCCTCGCGCAGAGGCTTGAGGATTTTTTCTTCGGATGAATTCTGCGAGTAGCTTTCGCGCAGCTGACTCAGTAGAAAAAGGAAATCGACAAAACGCGCCGAGCAGCCGGTCTCCTCGACCAGCCAGCGCAGCGCCGATGCTGCGAGATGGGTTTTGCCTGTGCCCACAGGGCCAAGCAGTGTCAGGAAGATTTTATCTGGTGCTGAACCTTTGTGACTCAAAAATGGAACAACGCTTTCACAGAAACTGAACACGCGTGTGCGGCAATCGTTGAGTTTTTGAGCGTGCTTGCTGTTCTGACCGAGGTGACCCATCTGCAGTGCGTCGAAGGTGGTTTGCTTATAGCGTCGTGGGAATCCAACCTGGTTGAGCAGTTCTGCGCGGCGTCTGCCTGTGCGACAAACACAGGCACCGGGAATAACCTCGTCTTTGAGGGTCAGTAAATTGAAGCGGCGCAACTGTCCGGTGCCCATGCAATCTTCACAGCGCGGCTGAGCATCGCATGCAGGACAAACAGAAAACTCACCGGAGTTGAGCTCGGTATTGAGGTAGATACCGAGGGTGTGCTGACCACATATGCAGGGTTGATCGGCGCTGGGGAGTTTGTTCTCAAATCCACCCTGCGTGTTTGTGCGCGTTCCCGCAACAAGATGCCGCGGTTGAGCATGTTTGTCCCGTTCACGCGCGAGTCGTTCCAATTCCTCGAATGCAGATTGCAAGTTCAGTGGTGACTCTTTGGGCATGATGCGAACCTCAGTATTCGTTGGCCTCTCGTACCGCACGCCGGAGGGGGCGGTCTAGGGCCTTCAGTGAGGTTGGAAAGCGTGTTCCTTTTTCCTGGCAATCTCGATAGATTGCGAGAATAGATTGACACAAGGTCTCGGGGGCGAGCCGCTCTGTGGCCCAGCCCTTGAGCACCTCGAGATCTTGGGTTGAGACAACAACTCCCCGGCCACGAAGTTCAATGAAAACATTGAGGACGGTGTTGTACTGGCTCAGGTCGATGTCTTGTGATGGTGAATCCATAGATCTCCTGAGCAGTGTGCGGGACCTGTGGGTGGGCACCCCTCAAGAGGGGCGACGCCCGCCACGCCATGCAAATTTGCCGTGAACCGCGAGCTCTTCTTCGATGCGGATAAGGCGGTTGTATTTTGCAATGCGGTCGGTGCGAGAAGCACTTCCCGTTTTGATTTGACCCGCGTTGGTCGCAACAGCCAGATCGGCAATGAAGGTGTCCTCGGTTTCACCGCTGCGGTGAGAGATGATCGTTGTGTAGCCGTTGCGCTTGGCAAGCTCGATGGTTTCGAGAGTTTCGCTGACCGAGCCAATTTGGTTGAGCTTGATGAGAATCGAGTTTGCGGTTTGCGCCTCAATTCCGCGGCCAAGAAGTTTTGGATTGGTCACGAAAAGGTCGTCACCCACGAGCTGGGTTTTTGTGCCCAAAGTGTCAGTGAGCTTCTTCCATCCGTTCCAGTCATTCTCATCGAGACCATCTTCGATACTCACGATCGGATATTTCTTACAGAGCGTTGCATACATGTCGATCATTTGGTCGGAGCTCTTTTGGCTGCCTTCACCTTCAAGGTTGTATTTGCCGTTGCTGAAGAACGAGCTTGCTGCAACGTCTAGTGCGAATGAGATTTGATCGCCGAGCTTGTAGCCGCTCTTCTCGACGGCCTGACACAGAAGTGCAAGAGCCTCTTCGTTGTTGGCCAAGTTGGGTGCGAAACCACCTTCGTCGCCCACAGCTGTATTTAGTCCCTTGTCCTTGAGCACTTTCTTGAGAGTGTGGAAGATTTCCACGCCTGCGCGCAAAGAATGCGAGAACGTATTGAAACCATGCGGAACAAGCATGAATTCCTGGAAGTCGACGGTGTTGTCGGCGTGCGCACCACCGTTGATGACGTTCATCAGAGGGATGGGGAGTTCGCGAGCAAAGCTACCCCCGAGGTATTGGTACAAAGGAAGGCCAGCTTCAATTGCTGCAGCGCGTGCACAGGCCATCGAAACCGCAAGAATTGCATTTGCACCGAGTTTGGTTTTGTTGGGTGTGCCGTCGATTTCGAGCATGAGTCTATCGATAGCGAGCTGTTCACTGACGTCCACCTCGTCCTCTAAGATAGGAGCAATTTGGTCGTGAATGTTCTGCACAGCCTTCAAAACGCTCTTGCCCATATAAATGGACTTGTCGCCGTCGCGCAGCTCGCAAGCTTCGTGTTCACCTGTACTCGCTCCCGAGGGCACGCTTGCCGTACCGACCACTCCCTCTTCGGTGTGGACATCCACCTCTACAGTTGGATTTCCGCGTGAATCAAGGATTTGTCGAGCGTTGATGGTCATAATTTTTGACATCTTAGAGCCTCCCTTTTTGCAGAATGAGCGAAGTCGGTGATACCCTGAACCGGGCGCCGCTGCGCCGAGAGTTATGCACGGGCTGTTCTGAAAATACAAATTTCTCTAGGGGCACTTGACTTTGCAAAAGGCCTCTTGTTTATTTTCTCTCAGGCATGTGTAAAAGTCCGAATTAATGCTTGGGTTGTTTTCAACCCTCGGTCAAAACTGTCACTCGTTTCTTTTCATGAAAGGATCCGCCACATGGCAAAGAACACCACTGTCTCCACGAGCCAACTCATTGCAGCGGTCGCTGACAAGTTCAATCAGCTCCCCAAGAAAGTCACCAAGGAAGTCATCGCAGACTTTCTCGCGACTGTTGAGAGCGAAGTGTCGCACGGCCGCAAGCTGCGCATCGACAAAGTCGGAATTCTCCAAGTGAAAGAGCGCGCTGCGCGCATGGGTCGCAACCCACAAACAGGCGAAGAAATCCGCATTCCTGCATCCAAGAAAATCGCTTTCCGTCCTGCTAAGTCCCTTAAGGAGCAGGTCACTGGCGCTAAGAAGGGCGCTCGTACACCCAAGAAGGCTCCTGCTAAGAAGAAAAAGAAGTAATTTCTTTTTCTAAATAGGGTTCCTGAACATGAAAACCGCTTGCCTTTTGGCAGGCGGTTTTGTTTTTGACAAAAGATACAGGTGAGCGAGAACGTGGCGCATGCAAAAAGTGCAGCACTGAATCACTTCGGCGATGCCGATACCCCAAGCAGGAGGGGTCATGGCATCTAGCATCCTTCAAAAGCTTCTGCCCAACACCAAGATACAGGCTCACATTTTCAGAGCTGTACTGTATCTGGCGTTGCTCGTTTGCGTCGTCTTGTTTGCGAGCCAGCTCAACGAGCAGGCCAAACGCAACGATGTGAATGCGACTTTAGAGAAGCTTCTGAATGATGGTCAGGCGCGAACTCTTCAGAATGTGCAAATCACTTATCTGCTCTGTCCAAAGAAAATTGAACTCGATCAAAGCAAGTGTGACCGCGAGCAATCAGGCAAGCCAGTTGTGCACGATACACTTCTTGCCAATATTACCAAGATCCCAAAGATCACTCCTATCGTTGGAGAGGCTTTGCAGGCTAACTGGGCTGTTATCCGCTACAACTTCACAAACGAAGATTATGATTGGTTTCGAAAGAGTCCTTCGGCCGTGCTCGCTCTTCCTCGGAATATCCATACAGGAACCTATTTCCCGCTTAAGGGCGATAATTTCCATTTTGCAGCCGGCTTAGGGGCCGACACGACCTTTACCTTTACGCGTGATGATCTTTTGGAAATGGATCACATCGAATTTTGGATTGGCTTAGCAGGGCTGCCCTACTTTGGTCCGTCTGACATTCCTGCTCATTTTGTGCGTCCGAAGGAACTCCACCGATTTTTGTCACTCATTGGAATGCAGAAGGAAGCGTCGATTTTGACCCGCCAGCTGGAGTTGGGTCTGCCCGTGGTCTTGGCAGCGATAGCTATTATTCTCGACCACAGTACTGTCATGTCGTATCTCTCCCTGTATGCAGCATCTCGTGCCATCCACGATTACATCGGCTTCCGCATGGAGGCTGCAGTACCGCACTACATAGAGAAGAAACTGTACTTCATTTCGGTGGGTACCGGCTTTGCGTTTTTGGTTCTTTTTACTGCGTTGATTGTAGGTTTGAACGTCCGCCGCATTAAATTGGCTCATCGCTGGATGTTTGTGTGTGTCATGGGTGGATTGTTCGGAATTGGCGAATATATCGATCCGAGTTTCTCGACCACGAGCGATCTGTGGGGCGATTCTCTCGCCATCTTTTCGTGCTTTCTTGTGATTCTGTACGCAGCCTATGACAGGTTCAAATATCCACCCAGTGCCGAAACAAAGGCCAGCAATCCTGAGTCATACAGTCGTGCAAGCGTTGCACTTGTTGTGACTCGGCTGGCTATTGTCTGCATTGCTTTTGCAGTGCATGGCTGGTCGAATGTGCGCGATCTCATCGGGCACTCGACCGACTCAGACCTAAAGAGCCGGCTCGATTGGAAGTCGATGATTCTGATGCCCTCCCTCATGACAGCAGCTTTGCTGGAGGTGGGTTCCACGGCGAAGAAGATGCTCAATTTCGGTCGCGATATGGCCACCAAAGCGCTCATTGAACAGGAGCTTCAGGTCGGACGAGAGGTTCAGGCGCGTATGCTTCCGAGTTTGCGCACAACGACCTTCGCTTGGCACTGGCGAGCCATGTACATGCCTGCCGAGGCATTGGCTGGGGACTGGTTCGACATCCGTGAGCTGAATTTTGCTGACGGCCGATCCTTGCTTGTGGCTTGTGTTGCCGATGTGACCGGACACGGGGTGGGCTCCTCTCTCGCCACGAGCGTGATTTGTTCTCATTGGGGGCTTTGGTGCAATCGGCTTCTTGAGTCAGGTTTTCCTGAGACTTCGGAAGAGAAGCACCAAGCCATTAAGCGTGCGCCGTATGCCATCCATTCGGGGTTGAAGGCGCTCCGTGAAAATGAAAATTGCACTGCCATCTTCGCAATCTTTGACCCTGTTCGAGAAGAAATTACCTTTTGCTCTGCAGGTCATCCTGGAATCTTATCGATTGGTCAAAAATCGTTCCGATACTTCACAACCCAAGGAGAGCGGCTTGGTGGCGATGTACTGGGTGACTTACTTTGGAATGCAAAAACCGAATCCCTCACAGGAGATGAGCTCCTTGTGTTGTACTCCGACGGAGTTGTGCCTCTGCGTGCCACGGTGTCGAGTTGGGCAGCACAAATTAAGCGCAAGGTGACAGCCGGGAATGTAGACCGTCCTGAGTTGATGCTTGTGAAGCAGTTGCAATCCAACAAGTATGGATTTGCAGATGCTCCTGACTTGAAAGACGACATGACACTCGTCATGGTGCGACGTAATACCTCGGCAACCGCGCGAAAGTGCGAGCCTGAGGAACGACAGGAGCAGAGCGTATCTGCGGTGCCTGCAGCTGCTGCGTCCGACCAAGAAGTATCCAAATCGGCCTGATTTTTTTACATTTCCTGGTGTGGCTTGCCTCGGTCTGATCTGCTGGGCTAATGTGCAGACATAAAGTTTGTCGGGAAAGTCAGCATGTCCAAAACCAGGCCTGTCCTCGCATTTCTTGAAGAAGCATGGCTCAAGCAGCTCTACACGGAGTTTGACTCCATCTGCTTTCAATTCAGATTGAATCTGCGCAAGCCCCTGTTTGAAATTCGTGACATGAAATCGCAGTGGGGGCAGTGGGATCCTCTCACTCGTACAATTTGCATCAGTCGAAATCTGATTCAAGCTCACGGCTGGCATCATGTTTTGGGTGTTTTGAAACACGAGTTGGCGCACATGTTCGTCAGTGAAGTGTTGCAGGGCGATGCCTCGCACGGTTCTGATTTTCACCGTGCATGTGAGATTCTGGGAGTTCCCGAGGAGTATCGGGGCGGTGGTCTCGACCTCGGCGAACCTCTGCGCACCTGGCAAGAGATGTCGGAAGTCCCCGAGGAGGATGCTGTCGTTCTGCGCAAGGTTGAAAAGCTTTTAGCTATGGCGGAATCAACGAATGAGAACGAAGCTTTTCTCGCCATGGCGCGCGTGCAAGAGCTTATTCACAAGTACAATCTCGAGCGGGTGCTGAACCGCAAGAAAAACCGCTACGTTTCATTGCTCATCAATCACCGTAAACAAAAGGTCGACAGGCTACAACGCATGATTGCAGGCCTGCTTACGGGCTATTATTTCGTTGATGTTGTTTTCGCCGACCTCTACGACGCCCAGCAAAATGTGGTTCACAAAACCATGGAAATTCTCGGCACCGAGCAGAATGTTTACATGGCTGAATATGTTTATGGCTTCCTACGGCAGCAATCCGAGTCGCTGTGGGATAGCTACCGCACGAAGAATGCACTCAAGGGAGCTTCTCCTAAAATGTCCTTCCAAACGGGAGTTATTGCAGGCTTCAAGAGAAAGCTTGATCAAATGGAAAAGAACGCTCAGCGCGCGGCACGCTCGGCAGCACACATTTCTGAAAACCTTCCCTCCGGAGTTGAACCCGAATCGAAATCTCTCGTGCGTTTCGACGATCCTGGCCTAAGGAAGTTCGTCAAATCGCGCTTCCCTCGGCTGACTTCGATTCGTACCGGAGGACGTGTCTTGGGTGAGCACTACGACAGTGGTCGCGTGCAGGGCGAGCGGATTGTTATTCACAGAGGCATATCCACCCAAGGCAGCGGTGACCGTGCACTTCTTGGACCTGCCCGAGGCTGAATCAGGTCGCTTCATTGGCAGAAACGTTGCGCGAGGCGCAAGAGTTGAGCTAAACCTGTGCGCAGGGTGTGGTCGCCGTAGCTCAGCTGGATAGAGCGGTTGTTTCCTAAACAACAGGTCGCATGTTCAAGTCATGCCGGTGACGCCACCTACGCTCTCGTTCAAACCACTGCGCCAACGTGAAGGGCGCAGCAGTGCCCGCAGGTTTTTTGCTTTCCCAGTTTTAATAATTTCAGTGATGAGAGCCGCAGCCTGAAATCCGGCCGACCAACCGCATCCAAGCCAGCCCGTTGCACCCAAAATCCGTCCGTGATGCCCGAGGTCACCCAACATCGGCAATTCATCGCAGGGCAGGCAATCTACACCCAGGCCAATGTGCTGCATTTCGAGCTGTGCATTAGCACACGCAGTGAGGTATTCTGAATTCATGTCGGGTGCGAGAAGAGGCGCGCAGTGCGGGAGAAGCTGTTTGCGAACCCAGGCTTCGATTTTTTTCGGTAGGGCAGCATCTACCCCATGTGCGGACAGATCCACTCCAGCGCCGGCCTGTGGCAAAAGAAAGCGTGGTCCACTGAGCTTCAATCTCCAAACCCATTGGCCTGTGCTGATTTGTTCGGGTTGAAAGAGTCCAGCAACATGGCCACTCGCGGCGCGGAATGGCACGGGCGGTGCATTTTGCTCTGCCGGAATAGATGTTCTCCAAATGGAAAGCACATCGCTCATTGGCACCAGCATGTGCGCAAGCCAGGGTTGAAGATCACCAATGTGAAATCCGTTAGCAAGAATGATCATCTCGCTTTCGCAGACTGTTCCATTGTCGAGATGCACTCGACAGACGTCTTTGGAGTCCTCGATTCTCATGACCTGTGCTGCAATCCACGCGGGAAGATGACTACTTTTACTTTGAGTTTTGAATGGTGTGTTTGAGTTAATCATCACACCAGCGTCAACCTTCTCCGTGTAGATTTCATCGACTGAAAGTGCAGAGGAAGTCAGCCCCAACTCTAATTGGCACGCTGTTTTGAGTTCGACCCTCTCATGATTTTCGAGCGCAATACGATAGGTGGGTAGGCGATGCATGTGCTGGTTGCCAAGAAGGCTTTCAGCGACTGCGATACCCTGTGAACAGAAATCTTGAAGCCACTGTGCCATCTCGAGCCCGTGTGCAACCACGGCGCGTGTGGGCGGATCATTGAGCGAAGGCCAAAAAACCCCCAAGCCTTGCGATGCCCAATGCGCAGCTCCAGCGCCACATTCAGGGGCAATAACGGTTGTTCTAATTTTTTCTTTGGAGAGAAGTTGTGCGCAGGCCCAGCCCAGTGGACCCGCGCCAATCACAATGACGTCAGATTTTTTCGTTGCCTGCGACAGGTCGCTCACACACAATCCCCGACCAGTGTCCCAAGGTGACCATCTTCTTAACCACGGCATTGTGACTCTTCACAAGCTCACAGAAGTCGTCGATCTCTGTCTTGAGAATTCCTGAGACTATGATTGTGCCACCCGGGCGTGTGTGTCCAACAATGTCGCCAAAAATTTTCGTCAAAGGACGAAGTTGGATGTTGGCAAAGACAAGGTCAAAGTTCGTTTCTTGAATGGCGTCGATTGGAGTTGCAACGAATCGTGCGTTGTTGATGCCATTGTCACGGGCGTTGACTTGAGCAATGTGAACGCTGCTTTCGTCGATATCACAGCCAAGAATATTGCTGCTGCCCAACATGGCTGCGGCAATCGCGAGAATCCCCGAGCCTGTTCCCACATCGAAAATACTCGCTGGCACAGGCTGAGCTTCGAGGAGAAGTTCGAGGCAAAGTTTGGTTGTTTCGTGTTGACCCGTTCCAAAAGCCATCCCTGGATCGATAATTATTTTGTGGGGCTGTCGGAAATCACTTGGATTCTCCCAGGGCGGTAGAATGGCGAAGCGACCTGCGATGTCGATAGGCTTGAAAGATGCCTTCCAAGATTCGCGCCAGTTTTGGTCAGCAATGGGCTGCAGCACGAGCTGCTCGGTTTTTAGTGGAATGCGTCCTGCAGCGGCCTCGGTCAACAGATTGCTGCGCAGATTTTGAAGATGTGCAAGATCTTCGCTGTAGAGTATGACTGGTACCTGGCGTACGAGTTCACCGTAGTAGTCGCGCGTGAGGTGTTCGTAGTCGTATTCAAACTCAACATCGCAATCGAGAGCACCTTCAACAAAGTTGTGCTCGTCGTATTCGTGCAGGATTTCGATCAGGGTGTCTTTGTTGGCGTCGTCGGTGTGAATGCGGAGCTCATAGCAGATCGGATGGGTCATGAATGCCTCACAGGGTCAACCGATCCTCCATTGTTTTTAGGAGTTGAGCGGCCTTTTCGTAGTTGGGTTCGCGCGCCAAAGCGAGCTGTGCGTATTGGCGAGCCTCCAGGAACCTCCCCCACTTGGCATAAGCTAGACCAATATTAAAGAGAATTTGATGGCGGTTGGTATTTGTGGGCAAAACCAGTTGAGCCTTTTTGTAGTGCTCAATTGACTCCTCGTAGCGTCCCGCTCGAACCAGCTGAATTCCATAAGCGTTCAAGTAGCTTGCAACTTTGTTCACATCTCCGCAGTGTTCCAGGAGTACCCGCGCCGAGTCGAAGTCCCCGAGTGCCAGTTTGACCCGAGCGAGGTCTTCGCGTGCCTGCATGGAGTGCTCGTCGAGACTGAGCGATTTTGCAAAGGCGCTGTCTGCCTTTTCCATGTTTCCCAAGGCCATGTGACACTCAGCAATCTTGGCAAGGCGGCCGGGATGGCGTGGGTTGTTGAGCCTGAGCTTCTCAAGAATCGGCAAAGCCTCCTGGATTTGGCCGCGCTCGATGAAAAGGTCAGCCAAGCCTTGCAACGCCCTGAGATAGTTCGGGTTTTTATCAATGGAGCGTCGCAGCCAGTTTTCTGCTGTTTTGTAATCATTCTCGAGCATTGCGCGCCGCGACATCAGCTCGCAGTAGCGCGCCGTGTCTCCGAGCTGTCGCAGCAGCTCATCGCTCGCAATGATTTTCTCATCATCACCCACAGCCGACCAGTTTTTCAGAACTCTTTCGAAGTGCCGGACGCTGCGCTCGGCAGGGTTGCCACCGTTGTCGTTTTCAAGTGCGATCAGTTTTTCGATGCGGCGAGCGAACTTGATGCAATCCTGAGACCACTCTGTTTTGAGAGGGTTGAGCGGCTGAACGCACCCCACTCCGAATTCACCGAGAAAAGTCACTTCTTCTCGGGAAAGCGCTTTGGCAAGTACGGTCGTGCGGCGCAGCAACGGGTCGCCCCCTTGGGAGGCAAGATCGCATACGAGACCTTCACTGCTCCGCTGGGTCACGCTTTTTCGTTCAAGAAGTGTTCTCCAGTCCTGCTGGGGATTGCTCTCCCAAAGCAGAATGACAACAGCTGCCTCGTCGAGAGCCGCTTCTGGCGATCCCATGCGCAGCGAACCACAGCGAATGAGAGGTGTTCCCGGGAGCACCTGCGCCAGTGCGGTGGCCATGAGAGACATGCGCTCTTCATCGTCGCCAACAAGCAACAAATTGGTTCGAGATTTAAAGGGTTTCATGAGCAGCTCCTCTAGACTTATGATACCCTATGAGGGTTATCGGATGGATTCGAAAAAGCCTGAGCGTTGGGTGAGAAAGGGTGTCAGACTTATGAAGCAGGGCGCGGAAACACCCCGGAATTGCTTAATCCTGGGCGGAGGCGCGCTCGGGCTCTTGTTGCACTACAATTTGACTCATGCGTTTTCCGAAAACGGCAGCCCAACACGCAGAGTCACACACAGCAGAACAACCGTTCCAGAGCCCATACTGTTTGAGCAAGCAACTGCGGAAGCTCTCCCATTTCAAGTGGAATACCACACAGGGTCTGCACAAAGTTGCCTAAAAATAATTGACCCTGAGTTGGTTTTTATTTGTGTTCCTCCGGAGAGCACAGAGGAAGTTTTGCACACCTGGCTTGCTGCAATGGAGACATGGGGGCAACCCAAAACTCAAGTTCAGATAATTTTTTGCAACAACGGCTGCCTAAGTCCAGCGACACTTGGCCGAATCCAGCAAGCACATTCACGATTTTCTTTCCTGCGCGCGCTCTTTTTTGTGGGAGCGATGCGCACTATACATGAAGATCATACCGTCATCCGCTGGACGGGTGGAACTCGTGTTGTTTGGGACTGGCTGCGGCCGCCGCTTGAACACCGGTCGACTGAATTGCCCAACTTTCTGAGTTGCCCTGCAGCCCTCGCCAGTGGTCAGTCAACTCGAACTGCGCCAGTCAAGAGTTCGGCTGCAACCCTGGGTTTTACAGAATGGATGCGCGAAACAACTATCTTCGCTGCTGAACGGTGCAAATTCTTTACCAACTTCATGCTTGCCGCAGCCGTGGGTCCTCAACTCGCCAAAAACAAAACATTGTCAGAGCGTCTCGAAGACTCCATCGTTTCTCATCAGGCACAACAATTCGCCGTTTTGTGGGAGCATCATGGAGTGACTGCCGAACAGCTGAAATTGACCTTGATGTCGACCGTGGCCGACACGGGGGAAAACATCAACTCACTGAGCTATGCTGCTGTTCAGGGCAAGACCGGAACCATGGCGTGGTTTTTGCAAAGCCTGGAGGAAGACATTCGACGCTCTCCTCGGCGTGCTAAACTTGAGCCGCTGATTTCGTTTCTGAGTTCCGTCCGCAAAAATTGGAGGATGGAATAATGAACAGCGAACCATCATCAGCCGATACTGCGGTCGGATACAAGCCTCCATTTCTGACTTTTGTTCTGATTGGCATCAATGCCTTCGTCTATTTAATGATTCAACTTCAAGGCGGACCAACCTACGAAAATCTGCTGCGCTACGGCGCTAAGGAAAATGGTCTAATTGCTGAAGGTGAAATTGGACGCCTGTTTTTTCCAATGTTCATGCATGCAAATCCTGCACATATTCTTTTTAATATGTTTGCACTTTACCAATTCGGGAGAGTCTTTGAGGTTCTCACTGGCGCGAGAAATCTTTTTGTCACCTACATTCTGGGCGGACTTCTTGGAAATGCGGCGAGTTTCGTGCTCAGCAGTTCCCTTTCGGTTGGTGCATCGAGCAGTCTCTTCGCGCTTCTTTTTGCCCTCTATGTGCTGGAGCGCTACCAGCAGAAAATAAATCTCGAGAGCACAGGCATCAAAACCAGAACCTCGCTTGGTCCAGTCATTGTAATTAACGCGGTCATCACCTTTTTAATTCCAAACATCGATTGGGCTTCCCACCTGGGTGGTAGTATTGCCGGAGTTCTCATCGGGCTGGGCATTGTCATGAAGCACAAAATGAACACCCGTCTGCTGGGCATGGTCAAATACTGGAGAGTCGATCCCTCAACGCTTCAGCTGCGCTTTTATCAGCGCGAAGGATTATACCTCGCGGTGGTTGGGACTTTAATTTTCGCTGCGTTTTTCAAAATACCGACCGTGAGCTTTGCCGATAGAGTTTTTGGTCTAGGTGTTCTTGAGGCCAGCAGTAATCCGACGACGGGTCACGCTGAAGCTGAGTTACCTCGTTATCGCTCGGCATTCGACGCACCTGAGTCTCCTGTCTATCCGGAGACACTTCTTCAACAGGCCATGGCAAATCTGGCCGCCGGACGTTTCGACGCTGCCGAATCGATGTTCATTGTTCTCAAGCAACTCAATAAATTTGGGCTTGGAACAACTGAGTTTGCATCGCAGTCAACACACACACTGCTGGAAAAGGCTGAGGAGGCAGCACGCAGCCGTGAGCAGCTTGATGCGACTCTTGTTCAAGCATTGACCGACGAGAATACATCGGTTGCCGCACAACCAGGATACTGTGATAGAGCGGCAGATTACGCTCGCTCCATAGGCTTTTATTCCATTTCTGGACTTTTGTACCGGTGTGCATTCTTCATGGATTTTGGCAACAAAAAATTTGCTCAATCAGCCATTGCGGACTTGTGGTTGGAGAGCAGTCGATGTGAAAAGAATCTTATTCTCACCTTTAGAAACAGCAACGCAGATGGTTTTGGTGACTTCCGTGTGCAACGTGAGTCGTGTTCCAACCACCTTGATGAATTCAGAGCGCAGCTCATTCAATTAGAAGGCCTCGGCTTTCTTACTAAGAATGGTGCTGTTCCAGAAAAAAAAGCATCTTTTAACTAACTAAGGCAGACGATGTTGATGAAGAGTATAAAATATTCAACGTTGTTTCAGAGCATCTTCATTGCGTTGGTGGTGTTTTTCGTTGGTTGTGGCCAGCAGGGTCTTGAGACTGGCATTCGCGCGAAAATTCCCGAGAAGAGTGTTCGCCTTCCGACCCCCGCCAACGTCGATGCGTGGTGGTCACAATGGGACAAGAAGACGTTTATTGTCGGCATGGTTGAACGCGAAGAGGTGTCGACCTCAGAAGCTCTTCTTCAAACGCGGCAGTTGCTCGCGGGGGCTTTGATTTCGTCAGTTTCAAACACCGATGGTCTTCGATCCGGGCAATCCCGCTTGGCTCTCGATGCTCTTGCCGGAGCCCTTGTCCTGGAGCGCCAAACACTCATTCCCGACCTTCCAGAAGTGGGATTGGAGCTTTCATCGAGTTCGCCGACCCCTCCGTCCAACCGGATTCAGGTGTCCCACTATTTTGTTTCTGTGCCTTCTGTTGTGCAGGGTGCGGAAAAAGCATCTCAGTATGGTCTTGAGGGGTTGTTGCGCTTCAGCGACGCGCTGACGAAGCGTCAAGGTACGGCCGGGTTGCTGCAAGCTCTGGCGCGTGCACGGGGAGTTGAATGGGTAGAACCTAATTTGGTTGGTTACTTGCGTTCACAGAGAAGGCCTGGTGCGGAACAAGCCGGCGCACTCGGAATTGCGCCCGAGTTCAAATACAACACGTCAATTGTTTCAGTGCTCAAGAGAATTCGCGCCGACACAGCCTACTCTTATGTTGAGCGAACCAAGCCAAAGCTCTCTTCGGTCACGGTGGCCATCCTCGATACCGGTGTTGACTCCGATCATCCTGAACTCAAAGACCAGATGTTCGTGAATCCTGGGGAAACCAAGGATGGATTAGACAACGATAACAATTGTTACGTCGATGACATTTTTGGAATTGATGCCACGCTTGAGTGTGGCCGCGATGATGGCGTTGTTCCGCGACCCGGTCATGCTGATTTAGGTGGATCCGGTAAGCAGTGTCCACGCACGCGTGCCGACGATGAGCTGTCTGCAAACTGTGGCCACGGTAGCCATGTTGCGGGAATTGTTGCAGCCAAACATGGTGGAGATCTCAGTACCATTGGTGTTTGTCCGAGCTGTAAGATTCTCTCTGTTCGTGTAGCCGAGCGCTGCGTGCAGCCCGACACCAATCAAGCTGGAGAATGTCGGCGACCCATGACCGCATTTGACCCGCTCACCTCGTATGAGGTCGACGGTGGAATTTCAGATGCTTCTCAGGTGCGAGCTCTGGCTTATCTTTACAATCTGCGCGCTCCTGACAATCGGAATCGTTTGCTTGTCAATGTGGTCAATCTGAGTCTTGGTAAGTATTTTGCATCGCGCTCAATGAGTTACATTATTCGCAATCTGCAGCGCAAAAATATTATTGTGGTAGCAGCAGCCGGCAACGACGGAACTGAGACCCCGAGCTATCCTGCTGCTTACGACAGTGTGGTTGCTGTTTGTGCCACCAGCGAGGACTATGCAAAGGGCGTCTACGGCCGCGCACCCTTTAGCAACTTCGGCGACTGGGTCGATATTTGCGCTCCGGGAACTGACATAGTTTCGACCACGCCGGGAAAAACCTTCGATGGCGGCGGGCTTTTCGTAGACAAGAGTGGAACAAGTCAGGCAACGCCCTTTGTTGCAGGTGCGCTTGGTTATCTGCTTTCTTATTATGGCAACGATAAGAGTGCTCCGCAGATCGTAGAGATGCTCAAGGACGCTGCTGATTCTGAATCACTTTATAATTCACCGAGCAATCGCGTGCCGGGAACGGGTGAGAGACTTTACCGTGCGTGCTACACGGATACCTCCAACTGCGACAATCTTCTCGGATCTGGTTTTCTTGACCTCGATGCTGCGCTTCAGGGAAGGAAGCAAAGCAAAACAAATTTTGACTATCTCTCCAATCAACCGGGAGGCTGTATTGTGAGCTCGGCTGCAGCGCTGCACTCACGCTCGTTCAGTGATCAGCTCTTGTGGTTTCTCACCAGCATGCCAGCTCTTTTGGCTCTGGCTTATATGATTTTGCTTGTCCTCCGTTGGACATCTCGCAGAAAAATATCCGGGAGAACGAGACAATGAACGTCTTTAAATATTTTTTAGCATCTCTCGTTTTTGCATTGCCTTCCTGCGGAGATAAAAAATCTGAATACGAGGTGTACCAGAAGGTCAGCGGAGTGACCTGGCCAACGCTGGAAAATCCTACTGCGTGGCGAAAGCTTTGGGATGGTAGGTCTTGGATTGTTGCACTTTCGCGTGACTATCAACAATTAAAGAGCCGTGAGAGGTTGCGCGATCAGCTTGCTTTTTCACTTGTGCGCACTCTGCAGGAGAGAGACCCTGCATTTGTTGTGAGTGCAGATTTTCACGCACGTGCTGCACAACTCATTAATGCGCATGTGGTTGACATCCGTAACATGGAGCAGACCTTGAGTTCGGGGCACGCACCGATGCCTGTCTTCGGATTCGGCACGCTCTCGCTCCGTGGAGGATCCGCTGGCCTGGAGCAATTGTTGATGGCCAGCGAGTTTCTTGGAAGTCAGTTGCGCGGGCTAGAAGCCGAGGTCAGGAATAACTACCTTCTCGAATTCATGTGGTCTTCACTCGAGAGAACACCTGGGGTTGAGTTTGCCGAGCCCGACTTGGAGAGCCAGACTCAGGCCACGCCTGCTGAGATTCAGACCTTTCTGAAGAATCAGTGGAATACAAATGTGATTGGTGTTGCTGAACTTGCTCCACTCATGGCTCAGAGCGGACAGTCTGTTGTGGCAATCATCGACACAGGTGTAGACAACGCGCTCGATGCAGCCGGTTCGCCGCTGGATGGGCGTTTCTTCAAGAATCCGGGCGAAGATCCTGCACGTGGAAAAAGTGAGGGTTCCGACGACGATGGCAACGGTTGGGTCGATGACTTCATGGGTATTGACGCAACGATTCCCAAAGGTGAAGTCGACAGAAGTCCTGCTCCACGGCCAGGTTCCAACGATGTTGGCGGCAAGGGCGCCCGGTGTGATGACACGGGCGCAAAGAATGCATCAAGCTGTGGCCACGGCACGCACGTTGCTGGGATTGTTGCTGGATACGGACCTGCTGGTGCATTTCCATATGCGGGTGTGTGCCCGTTAAATTGCCAAATTCTCCCTATCCGTGCAGCGCGCCGTTGCTTTGGTCCAAAGAGTCAACCCGATGCTCTCTGCCAGCCGGCAGAGGAGGCGGGTGCCTTTAATCCCGAGCAGCAGCGTGAGTTTGACGGCGGAATCACGGATTCTTCGCAGCTGCGGGCACTGGCCTATATTCTTGATTTGGAGTCACCCTCGAGTCCGGGTCGCCTGGCCACCAACGTGGTGAACCTCAGCATCGGTAAGTATTTTTCAAGTCGCTCGTTGTCGCTCATTTCGAGACGTTTGATTCAAAACGATGTGTTAATGGTCGCAGCAGCAGGTAATCAGAACGTTGAGGTTCCGATGTTCCCTGCTGCCTACCGTGATGTTATTGCGGTGTGCGCAACGAGTAAGGCTCCTGGCGAGCAAGAGCCCACGGGAAGTAGTGACCCTACCAAGGGTGCTGCCGGTTCTCGTGGCGAACGATTTAAGGCGCGCTACAGCAACTTTGGTGACTGGGTAGACATCTGTGCCCCAGGCACACGAATAATTGCTTCAGTTCCGGGTGGAGATACGGATTTTAAGAGTGGAACGAGTCAGGCGTCGCCGCATGTTTCGGGCATCGCTGGGCTCATTAAGGCGCTGCGTCCGAGCCTTTCAGCCCTCGAGATTCGTTCGCTTCTCATCAAGTATTCTGATTTTGATTTTCTCTACGGTTTGTTGGCCAACGGTCGGCGCGTGAACGCTGATTTTGAATACTCACCCTATCCGGACATCAAGGTTTTTCTTCTGGGCGCAGGGGAGTTGAGCGCATCAAATATCTTTTTCGCACTCACCGATCCGAGTAAAGCGCGTCTGAGTCAGGCGAGCTCCGCAATTGAATCTGGAGATACCAGCCAAGTGAAGGAGGGCTGTATCGTGTCGAGTCTTGCGGCAAATCATCCTCTCAAGACTCTCGAGCGCACCACAAGCATGCCTTTCATGTTATTGCTTTCGTATGCCATTTTCTTCCTCTTTCGGGTTTCTAGGCGCAAAAAAAAGTCCGGCGGGCTGCCGGACTCTCCTCATGAATGAACTGAGCAATCGAGCTCGGTTCAACTTGCCTGAGCAATGCCTTTCACAGGCTTGTGATGATCATAGCGCTTGCTGTGCGCCTTTTTAATTTGCTCCATCGCACGACGGGTCGCCCCATGAATGCTGTGATACATATCGGGCGAACGTATTGTCACGTCACCATGAAATGGACCATCGTTCCAGGTCAGGTGTACAACGTGGTCATTGCCTTCCAGCGACAAAGCCCAGCGGCTCCCGAAGTTGTGAAGTGCAAGTGGCTTCAACTTTTCTGTTGATTCTGCCTCGCAGCACTCGCGCAACGCTTGGGTTAATTCAAAACCATGAGCCGCAACCTGATTCGCCATGAGAAACTCCTTTTTAGGAAATTGCTTCAGCCACTCGCGAAAAGTACGAACCTCTCGTACTGACCAATTCGGCATGAATTCTTCTTGCGTCCTCCTCAAATCCTCGGTTGTTTGAGAGTTCAAAGAGTAAATACAGTAAAGCTTTGTGCAGACCCTCCTGAACGAGTGTAACAACGGAGACAGGCCAACGGTTTGCCATTGAGCCTCTCGCCCGCAATTTGAAATCGCGGTTCAGTGCAATCACTTTGTGGAGTTGTTGAATGACGAAACCGTGGTTTGGAATCAGTTGGACACCTGCACCAAATTCAGATTCGAGGATTCGAATCGCTCTGTTCACTGCCACGTCCCATCCGGTCAGATTCTTCTCGATGAAGACAGCTTCCATCAACAAAAATACCTTGTTGGCGGAGCCCACGACCTCTTGAAGCTCATTTTCGGCGGCCTTCGGTAGATCTTGAGCATGAAGATTCCAAGTGTCCACAATGATTCCCATTGCGTACATTTTGAAGATCGCTTTGAGTGTATAAATTTTCGACAATCGGCTCTTCTCGTCGATAATTGTTGTGAAGTCTTTGTGCTGCTCCACGAGGGTCAACATGTCTTTTAGAAAATCTGTTTTTGCGAGTGGTCGAGCGCGTTCATCGATTTTTAGCGCCGGTGACTGGCGTGCAGCAGCCTCGAACAGGCGGATGTGGCGATTATCCTCTTCACATTCATCGAGGGTTTGATCCCAGCGAAAGCGCAGACCCAAGTCGGGTGTTTTCAATTTTTCGATGCCGCTGACTTCAATATCCAAAGTGGGGTAGAGCGAGAGCGAAGTGAGAATTTCTTTCGACTGAAGAACAAGTGCCTCCCACAGGTCGGTCATGTTGAGTAAGCCCGTCTGAACCAGCAAGTCTCCAAATCGGAATCTCTCGTTGACCTTGCCCGCAAGCTCAACGAACAGGTCAAGAGAGATTCTTCCCTCACGGTAGATCACATCACCAAGGCGATCATCAAGCAGGTTTGAATTGCAATGAGTGATCTCTCCGCCCTGCAGGAAGACGTTTTTCTGTCCCTCCGAGCAGGAGAATTTTACCGATCCGGTAAAGTGCATTGTCCTTAGGTCGAGGAGAAAATCCCTCAACATTCTTCCGTCAATAGTGGTTCGCTGATTCATAACGCGCCCTGTTCTGCTTCTTGTAGCTCTTCGCCCTGAGCCTCCTGCACGAGAGGCAATTCAGTGAGAAACAAAATGTGCATGATGTTCTTTTTCATTTGCAGCCACTCGTTCACACTTTCTGGTGGGACACTCGATTCTTCCATTTTTCCGAGGAAAACCATTTCGAGAACTTCTTCTTTATTGAAGGCTCGATATTTGGGTTGTCGCTTTGTGGTGGGTTTGGTGTCGAGGAGATCTGGAGCCGCCGTGGCTCCGGATCGGAACGTCGGTTTTTGCAGTTGTCCGAGTGCAGAGGGGGCATTCTCTTGGACGCAGAGCGCGAGCAGGCCGTCGATTTTTTCGTTCAATTCCGCCGGTGCGAGAGATTTTGTTTCCAAGAGGTCGCGGCTGGCATCGTTGTATCGTCGAAGCTTCAAATACAGACGCGCGCGGTTGAAGAGTGTCACAAACCGCGATTCTGGGGTCTCAAGCGGACCAAGTGCCTTTCGGTAGAGAAGCAGAGCATCTTCGACGTGACCAGTTTTGCTCAGCTGCAGCGCGAGGTTGTTGAGCAAGGCAGTCATTCCCTCGCGGGTTGCGAAGTCCTCGCAAAAGCTCAGCTCGGCCTCTTCTGCAACTGTCAGCTGGTGCGCCGGGCCATGCACGCGCTTCGCCTCCAGACGCGCAATAGTCTTCTCCTCTTTGGCGAGAATCTGTACGGCCTCATTTAATTGCCCCAGACGAAGCGAGACGCGGGTACGCACTTGCAGGCCAGGGAGATAGTCGCTTTTTAATTTGAGCACTTTGGCGATGGTTGCATTGGCGCGATAGAATTCTTGCTTCTTGAGGTACTGCAGTGCCTGAAGCGTGAGGGCTTCAAGAGATTCGGGTTCCTTCTCAATCCAGATGGCAAGAGTTCGCTCGGCTTCGAAGACACCACCCCTCATGAAGAGGTCATGCACTTTGCGCAGGGCGATGCGGTTAATAGGCAGAGTGCGTTCGCGTTCAATCAATTCCGAGAAGGCCTGCTCCATCATGCCAATGCTCACCGGTTTGATAAGCACGGTGGCAAAGCCTTGGGTGCGCAGGGTGACAATCTCCTCACGCGATTGAACCCGAGCGAGCGCGACAAGTAACCCCTTGATCTCAGTCTTGAGCTTGCTTAGCTTCTCGAGAAAGCCCGATTTTTCGGTTTCCGGCAAACTGTCGACGTCGATAAGCACCAAAGCAGTGTTCTGAAGCGTGGTGTGGTTCTCAAGGTCTTTGGCGTCCTTGATGACGGTCAGTTTTTTGAGCCCGAAGCTGCGCAGGGCCATCTGAATGTCGGCAGCTAGTCCGCCTTCCGGGGAGAGCAGCAGAGCCGTTGGGAATTTGTTTTGCCGCATGCTCAAGAGCTCCCAGTTGTCTGCAACAGGTCTTGGTCAAAGGTCATCCCATCCCTATTCTACACCTGCCAGACGGGGTGTGGGTTGCCAGGGCTTTTGAATTGACAGATGCAAAATCGGGCGGTAAGCGAGGTTTCCCACATGACGTTGGGATGTTTCTGGCAACGCGTCCACGAGTCTTTAACGGAAATCACTCAAATGGTTGGGTTATTTTCAGAACTCGCGAGATGCCGGGTATGTGGTCCCTGTTTATCCACGGCAATGAAGGATTTAGCAAATGGCTCTTAAGTTCCGCATGCAACGTTTTGGCAGCAAAAACGCCCCATTCTTCCAGGTTGTCGTGACTGACTCCCGCAATGCCCGCAACGGCCGCTTTATCGAGCGCGTTGGCCACTACAACCCCATGACTGAGCCCTCAACTATCTCCTTTGAAGTTGAGCGCATGAATCACTGGTACAAAGTGGGTGCACGTCCATCCGACTCCGTTGCAAATCTTCTCAAGAAGACCAACACCAAGCTCGGCTAATTGTTTCTTTGTTTCGGTTTTCCCCGTGTTCTCCAGAGCAGCGCGGGGTTGGGCAACGAGGGTCTGGTTCAATCCAGTGAGTGTCTGTCTCTCGTTCGCCGTCACTCAAGCACAGTCACTCCCTTTTGGAGTTTTCCATGGCTACTCATAAGTCCGCTGAGAAACGCGCTCGTCAAACCATCGTCCGCAATGCCCGCAATCGTCAGGCACTGAGCACGATGAAAACAGCAATCCGCAAGCTGCGCGATGCTATCGAAGCTAAGCAGTTCGACAAGCTCGACGCCCTCTTCAGCGAAACACAGTCCGTTATCGCTGTGACCCGCCGCAAGGGCGTTATCCATGCAAACAACATGGCTCGTCGCATCAGCCGCCTGTCCGCACAGGTCAAGAAGGCGAAGGGCACCACCAAGTAATTGGTTTGTGTTCCCGAAATACAAAAAGCCCCGGTTTTGGCCGGGGCTTTTTTTTGTGGGGAAAGGCAGCTGTGGCGGTCAGGCGTTTACACCAAGGCCATCCACACGTTGACGCAGCTCCAATCCGGTCTTCCAGAAAGGTAGCTTCTTCTCGGGTACCTCAATCTTCTCGCCGGTCTTTGGGTTGCGACCATCGTAGGACTTGTATTTGCGCACAGTAAATGCGCCGAATCCGCGGATTTCGACGCGACCATCGGTTGTCAGAGAGTCAATGATGGCCTGGAAGAACAGATTGACGACTTCTTCTGACTGCGTTGTCGTGATATCTGCCTTAGATGCCAGAACCTCAATCAGTTCACTCTTGACCATAGCCGCCACCTTCTCCGTTGAATTCCCCACCTCGAGCCAAAAGAGCCCTAAGCGCGTGCCAATGCTCCGACTTTACTCCAAAGTTAGCGAGCCGTGCATCGGGCTCAGTTCAAAGTTTTGTCATTTGTGTACCGGGTTGCGCAGTCTGAGGCTTCCGGCGGTGGAAAGACTGGCAAAAGGCATGCTAGAAGGCTGCAATCTGGTTTAGGTTTCCATCTCTTTATTGAGGTTTCAACATGCGCGTTGAGCGTCCGGAAAAATCCATCCACTTCCCCTCCGTCGAAAAGGCTGTTGCCGAAAAGTGGGATCGGGAGAAAACGTTTCAACGCAGTATCGATGAGCGTCCAAAAGACAAGAAGTACAACTTCTACGATGGACCTCCCTTCGCGACAGGTCTGCCGCACTTCGGACACTTCGTTCCCTCCAGCATCAAAGATGCCTTCCCGCGCTATTTCACCATGAAGGGGCACAGGGTTGAGCGCCGCTTTGGTTGGGATTGTCATGGCGTTCCTGTTGAGATGCTCATTCAAAAAGAATTGAATTTGAATGGCCGTCCCGAAATCGAGAAATACGGCGTTGCCAATTTCAACGCTGCGTGTCGTGCATCGGTGTTGCGCTACACATCCGAATGGCGCAATTACATGCGGCGTTTGGGGCGTTGGGTCGACATGGAGAACGAATACCGCACCATGGATCTAAAGTTCATGGAGAGCGTGTGGGCTGTCTTCAAAAATCTGTGGGCAAAAGGCCTTGTTTATGAAGGTCGCTTTGTGATGAGCTATTCGTCGGCGCTCGGATCAAGCTTGTCAAACTTCGAAGCAAGTCTCGACTATCGCGATATTCAAGATCCTTCGGTCACTCTTCGAGCTAAACTCACCGGAAAATTCAAAGGCAAAAGTCTGCTTGTGTGGACAACTACGCCCTGGACTCTCCCTGCTAACCTTGCTGTCGCAATTGATGGTGACGCTCAGTACTGCGAGGTGCTAGACGTCAAGAACCAGGAAACAGTCATTCTGCTTGAATCGCGTGTCAGTGCTTACTTCAAAGATGGCGAAGCCGAAATTAAGCGCACTTTCCCTGGCTCTGAAATGGCGGGCGAAACCTATGAGCCGTTCTTCGACTCTTATCTAGATCAAGCTGGCGCGAATGCTTTTAAAGTCTATGCAACCAATTACGTTTTGCATGACACAGGTACAGGTGCAGTGCACACCGCTCCTGCGTTTGGTGAAGACGACTTTCGCTGTGCCAAACAATATAACTTGCCTATCATCGACCACCTCGATGTGAGCGGTCGTTACAACAGCAAGAACCATCCTGAAGTGGTTGGTCTTGACTTCAAAGCTGGAGACAAAATTCTTCTGGCTGATCTTAAAAAGCGTGGTTTCATATATCGCCACGATACGTTCGTGCACAGCTACCCAATGTGTTACCGCTCCGGTCTTCCGCTTATGTACCGCGCTGTGCCGAGTTGGTTTGTGGATGTTGAGAAAATCAAATCCAAATTGCTGGCCTCCAACGACAAAATCAACTGGACTCCCGAGCACATCAAAAACGGGCGGTTTGGGAAATGGCTTGAGAATGCACGCGAATGGAACGTGGCGCGCACCCGTTACTGGGGAAATCCGATTCCGATTTGGAAGAATGATGAAACCGGTGAAACACTTTGCCTTGGTTCTGTTGCAGAGCTCGAGAAATACGCCGGCCGTAAAATTGAAGATCTGCACATGGAGTTCATCGACGACATCACTATTCCTTCACCTACAGGCAGAGGCGTGTTGAAGCGCGTTCCGTTTGTGTTCGACTGTTGGTTTGAATCGGGCTCCATGCCCTATGCAGAGAGACACTGGCCGTTTGAAGGTGCTGCGGAGTTTGAAAAGAATTTTCCTGCAGATTTCATTTGCGAAGGTATCGACCAAACCCGTGGTTGGTTCTACACGCTCAATGTTCTGAGCACCGCTCTCTTCGAGCAACCAGCATTCAAGAGTGTGGTCGTCAATGGTCTCGTGCTTGCCGCCGATGGCCGCAAGATGAGTAAGAGCCTGAAGAACTATCCGGACCCCATGGTTACGCTTGATGAGTTCGGTGCCGATTCAGTGCGTCTATTTTTGTTGAACTCACCTGCAACGGTTGCCGAAGAAGTGCGCTTTAATGTCGAAGGGGTCAAGGAAAATACCCGGCGAGTGCTTCTCCCGCTCTGGAATGCTTATTCGTTCTTTGCAACCTATGCTGCGCTCGAGAACTTTGATCCGGAAACGGATTGTGTGACGAGCAAAAAAGAACTCGATCGTTGGATTCTCTTGCGCCTCAACGAGTTGCTGCGACTGGTTGATGAATCGATGAAGTCCTATCAAATCGCCAAGGCAGTGCCCTCGATTGTCGATTTCCTCGATGAACTTAACAACTGGTATATCCGCCGCAGCCGTCGCCGTTTCTGGGAGGCCGACAAAGAAGCGTTCTCAACGCTCTTCCATGTTCTTGTGCAAACAGCTCAAATCCTCGCTCCATTTGCTCCTTTTGCAACCGAGTATTTCTTCGAGAGACTCGCGCTGACCAAAGAACTCAAGGCGACAGGCAGTGTGCATTTGTCGCTCTTGCCAAGCGCGCGGGCTCTGACTGCAGATGAAACGAACCTACTTGAACGTGTTGAACTCGCACGTCGTGTGGTTGAGTTGGGTCGCAACATTCGCACAGCGCACAAGCTCAAAAACCGTCAACCACTCGCTAAAATCACAATTGGCGTGGTGCAGGAGCAGGCTGCCAGCAAACTTGAGAGTATGCGTGAGTTCATTGCCGACGAGCTCAACGTAAAGAGCGTTGAAGTCACCCGCGATCCATCGTCGCTAGCGCGCATCATTGTGAAGCCTAACTTCAAGGTTCTTGGCAAGGTTCTCGGCGACAAAATGAAAGACATGCAGGCTGCCTTGGCTCAGCTCTCTCCGGAGCAGTGCCAGAAGGCTCTCCAGAAGCAGAACATTCAGGCTCTGGGAATGGAACTTTCGCCCGACATGTTGACCGTGGAGCTGCAAGGCACTGGCCACCAGCTCGTGGCAACCGATGCAGAGCTCGTGGTTGCGCTTGACCCAACCCTGACCGAAGAGTTGCGCTTTGAGGGGCTTGCGCGCGAAGTGGTGAGCTTGGTGCAAAAAGCACGCAAGAGTGCCAACTTCGAGGTTGAAGATCGCATCTTTCTGCAGGTGGTCACCGGCAATGCGCTCTTCCACGCGGCCATCGAAAAGAACAAGGCCTATCTGGAAGATGAAACACTGGCGCAGTGTGTGAACTCTTTGGCTCAGCCCGACTTCGAGCAGAGCCTTGAAATCGAGGGTCAGGCCGTGACCCTCAAACTCAAGAGGCGTTGAGCCTCCTGACTCCTCCTGCGCAAAAAAATAGAGCCGCTGCGAAAGCGGCTCTAAAAACGCAACAAAAAGGAGGAGAAAACTGACCCCCTAAGATTAGTTAAATCCTTTCGGACGTGTCAAATTCCGATGTGGGATTATTTTTCCTTCTCGCCCTTCGGAAGAAGGGTGATGACGAGGCGGCGGCCTTCCATGCGGGGCGGCGCCTCGGGCACAACGATATCTTCAATGCCTTTCATAAGGTCTTGAAGAACTTCGTGGCCGAGTTCTTGGTGCGACATTTCACGACCGCGGAACTTGACGCCCACACGCACGCGGTTCTTTTCAGCAACCCAGCGGCGGACGTGATTTTGCTTGGTTTCGATATCGTGTTTGTCGGTGTTGGGAGTGAGGTTGAGTTCCTTCACTTCAATCACGACCTGTTTTTTCTTGGCTTCTTGAGCCTTCTTACTTTGTTGGTACTTGAATTTACCAAAGTCAATCAGGCGGCAAACGGGTGGCACAGCGTCCGGTGAGACTTCCACCAAATCGAGTCCAACTTCTTCCGCACGCGCAAGTGCATCACGGGTTGAGAGCACGCCAAGCTGCGCACCTGTTTCATCAATCAGGCGAACCTCAAGTGCTTTGATACGCTCATTGATACGAGGACCTTCTTGAACGGGAGCGCGATTTGGAGCCGCTGGACGCATACTGGTTGATTACCTCCTAGAGGGAACTGACTTTTGGAACTCGATTATAGCACACTAATACGCAAAAAAGCGAGGCGCTCCACGCGGGGTGGAGCGCCTCAATTGTCAAACTTTAGTTGATTTACTTCTTCTCATTCGCTGGCGGCTTATTGAGAATAAAGAGAGCAGGTGTCGTGCCGTTGGTGCGGACTTGGTTCTTGCGAGCGGTTCCGCGCTTGGCCATCTTAGCTGCGCGACGGCGATTGGTGATGTCGGTTGGTGATGTCATGGGGCGATCCTTTTCATAAGCATAAGCAAGCAGAACTTGCATGAAACGACGCGATGGTTAGCACCTTCAATCGCTGTTGGCAATGGCAAGTCGTCTTCCGAAGACGAAACTTTCATGGATTTTAACGAGCTTGAATTTCAGGAGCTTGCGGGGGAGGCATGACCCCGGATGGTGCCGGTGAGCCTCCGGCATCCTGGGAGGGCTCGGCATCAAGGGGTGCTTCGGGCAAGTCCAGTTCAGCGGCCTGTTCTGCCTGTAGTTCCAAATCCTTGAGCTGCTGTTGTGGCGGATTGGAAGGGGTATTCGGTGCCTTTGGAGCCGACCCTCCCCCCGCTGATTTGCGAGACCGGTTTGCTGCGAGTGCGGCCTTCGATTCTTCGTCGGTTGGAATCATCTTCATCCGCGCCTGTATGGTTCCAATACGCGATGCCAGGAAACCCGAGGGGCTGCCCACCTTAAGTGATTTGTTCCAGCGGTTCGGGCTTGGAAGAATGGCCACGAGGCTGGCGCATTCACGGGTTGAGAGCGCTTTGTGAGACTTCTTGAAATAGAATTGAGCTGCATTCTTGATGCCGTAAACTTGTGGTCCGAATTCAACAATGTTGAAGTACCAGGTGAGCTGCATGTCTTTGCTCGAGGTTGCATCGAGCAGCACTGCGCCAACCATCTCCCTCGCCTTGCGCAGATAACTGCGTTCCCTCGAAAGGAAGGCGTTTTTCACCAATTGTTGGGTAATGGTGCTCCCACCGCGCCTGGGCTTCTTTTTACGCTGATTATATTCGTAGCTTTTCTCGATGCTCTCGAGGTCTACACCATGGTGAATGAAAAATTTGGTGTCCTCGGCAGCGACCAGGGCAAGCTTACAGGCTCGAGGAATGTCGGCGCTGGGTACCCAATTTTTACGATAAGGACCCGAAAGCGCGCCAGTAACGCGCAGGTAGCGTTCTTCACTTTTTGGTAAATATGGAAAATATGCGAGAAATCCGAGATGCAGCGTAAATACCCAGGGAATAAACCAAGATATTGCTATGGTAACCAGCACCCCGAGTAGCGTGAAAAGCATGGAAACTGAGCGAAAGATAAACACAAAAAACCTTTCAGACGCTTGAATTCAGCTACACTCTAGGCCATTCTTCCCGCCCATGTGTGCGGTTCAAAGAAAGCCACACTTCACGGTACTAGGCAATCCCAATTGAACATTGAGTGAGGATCTCTATGACAACTCTTCCACCCGTCAAACCCGTTACTGTTTCGGCTGCAAATACAATCGCGAATCAATCGGCCGATGTCGTTGTGGTTGTCTTGGATGAAACTGACCTTGAGCAAGGCAAAATCAAGAGCACCGAACTCCAGAACATCGATAGCCAATTGGGCGGTGCTGTTGCGGCACTCGTTGCGTTGAAAGACTTTGAAGGCAAATGGCTCTCCACTGCGGTCACTTTGTGTCCGGTCAACGCCGTTGCCAAACGCGTTCTGCTTGTTGGCGGTGGCAAGAAAACCGACGAGAAACCAGCGCGCGCGCGCCAGCTCGGACTCAAGATTGCTGAAGAAACGGCACGCTTTAAGTCAGTTAAAGTTACACTTTGCGGCACAAGTACTTTCCTTTCGACTGGTGAACTCGTTTCACAAATGACACTTGGCCTGCGCATGGGTTGCTACAAATATCCCAACTCGAACCTCACTGCCGAAGCGCGCAAAGAACTCGAGACACCTGTGGAATTCAAGGTCGCAGGCACGCAAAGCAATGTGGAAGCGCACCTCAAGCAGGCTGCAATTGTGGCGGATTCCATTGAAACCTGCCGTCTTCTCCAAGATGCTCCTCCCAATGTTGCCACACCTGCATACGTTGCCAGCGTTATGTCTGAAAAAGCACGCGCTGCAGGCCTGAGTGTTCAGGTTTACGGTGGCGAAAAACTGCGCCAAATGGGCTTTGGCGCAATGATGGCTGTGGCAGGCGGCAGCGCCAACGACGCTCAGTTCGTGGTGTTTGAATACGCTCCGACCAACGCCAAGAAGTCTTTGGCTTTTGTCGGTAAAGGCCTGACCATGGACACGGGTGGCTACTCCATCAAGACACCTTCAACGCATCAGGTTGGCATGAAGTACGATATGTCGGGCGCAGCGGTGACTCTCAACGCCGTGGTGGCGATTGCTAAGTTGCAACTTCCCATTCGTGTTTTTGGAGTTGCAGCACTGTGTGAAAACATGGTCGATGCGCACGCCTACCGTGTGGGCGATGTGCTCACCACCTACAACGGCAAGACCATTGAAGTGCTCAACACTGATGCTGAAGGTCGCATCGTTCTCTCTGATGCACTTGCTTACACAGCAAAAGACCTCAAGGCTGACACGATCATCGAGTATTCTACTCTCACGGGTGCAATGATCACTTCGCTGGGTCACCTCGGCGCGGGCGTATTTGCATTCAACTCCGACACGCTCGAGAAGACTGTTGTGAATGCAGCGCAGCAGGTTGGTGAACGCGTGTGGCCTATGCCCACGTGGGAAGAAATTGGCGAAGACATTAAAGGCACAATCGCTGATGTCACCAACATCGGTGCGACAGCGGGTGCTGCGGGCTCGAGCGTGGGTGCTATGTTCCTGAAGGAATTTGTTGAGAACAAGCCTTACTGCCACGTGGATATCGCTGGCGTTGCTAACGGCAATATGGCGCTAGGTTTCCCACGGAAAATCAGCTCAGGCTATGGCGTGCAGCTCTCGATTGAAATTGCACGCGCACTGAGCCTGAACTGAGGATTTTCGAAATGAACACAACAGGTGAATCTCCGTCACCGGTTTTTGGAAGTCAGCGCCTGGGCGAGCGACCTGCCGCCCCGGTGCTGGTTTTTGATATTGAAACCGTACCAGATGTTCCTCTGTTGTATGCCGGATTCGAACCTCAATTGCCTGCAGGGAAAACCTTCAGCATTGAAAACGATTGGAACAATCTGGCTATCGTCAATCTCATCCGCGAACAACGGCAAATCAATTTTCCGGCACCGATGTATCACGTAGTGATGTGTATCTGTGCGATTTTTGTTCATCCGGAAACGCATACAATCATCGACGGCTTCAAAAAAACCTTGCCTCCGTGCGACAGCTACGCAGAACTGCTTGCAGCCGAGGCACAGCTTATTCGTGAGTTTTGGAGCTTTTGTACAAAACATGCCGATGCGGCGCGGATTTGGTACGACCACGTTCAATCCGATTATCGCATGAACGATTACCAGCGGAAGAAGCTCAAGCCACTTCCCGTGACCTTCTGTGGCTACAATATTTCAGGCTTCGACCTGCCGGTCATCGAGCAGCGCAGCATGAAGCATTTTATTCCCTGCCCTATCCCCGAATATGGCCGAGAGTTCGGCTACGATTCCTACCGTTCGCGCTTTGCCTTCGACAAATCCTTTGATTTGGCGCAATTCGTGAATGGTAACGCCTCTCAGAAAATTGGTCTCGATATTCTGGCGCGCTCGATGGGGCTCGCTGGCAAACTCGAGGGCATGGATGGCAGCCAGGTGGCCGAGGCCTACTACCAGAGCGGTGCTTCGCAGAAGATTGAAGACTATTGCGCTGTGGACGTGCTCATTACCTACGGTGTCTTCCTGGGAGTGCAGCGTTTTCGTGGAATTCTTGATCCAGAGCAGTTCGCCGAATGCGCCAAGCAGTTCGAGAAGTTCTTGCGCCACGAGGCTCGGCCGTTTCCCTACCGCATTTTAGCCGAGCAAAGCCAAGAATACTTTGAAAAATCTCAACTGAAGCTTTCCTGACACCACCCTTCAAGATTGCCCGGTGCGGGTCGATATTAGGCCATCAAGCCCTGTGATGCTGTTGAGCAGGGGAGCCATTTTACGTTACATTTGTTACCTAATCGTTTTGTTCAAGGTTTAGGGAGGCAAGTCCATGGCAGAAGAACTCGGGTTTTCCAAAGGTCTGGCAGGTGTGGTCGCCGACGCGACTTCCGTGAGTCAGGTTCAAGGTGAAGTAGGCCGTCTCATTTATCGTGGAATTTCGATCGAAGAAATTGCTGAAAAATCTACATTTGAGGAAATGACTTATTTCCTTCTGCGCGGAAAAATGCCAACACAGCCCGAGCTCAACAAAGTCACTGCCGAACTCAAAGAGTTTCGTGCACTGCCTAAAACCGTTGAGGCCGTTATCGATGCAGCACCCAAAACGGCGCACCCTATGATGGTTCTCCAGGCAGCTATGGCTGCTTTGGCTTGGGACGAAGCTCCCGTGAACCTCAAAGATGTTGATGGCAACGTGCGCAACGCAGTTCGCCTAACAGCACAACTGGGAACAGCGGTTGCACGCATCTCGCGCCGCCGCCGTGGTCTGGCTCCTGTTGAGCCACGCACTGATCTCAGCCACGCTGAGAACTTCCTTTACATGCTCGATGGTAAGGTTCCGAGCAAAGATGTTGCGCGTATGTTCGACGTTGCACTCATGCTGCACATGGATCACGACTTCAACGCATCGACCTTCTCCGCACGCGTTATTGCTTCGACCGAAGCACGCCTCACGGCTTCCGTGTCCGGTGCTGTTGGTGCACTCAGCGGCCCTCTGCATGGCGGCGCGAACGAAAAAGTGCTCGAGATGGCCGACAAGATCGGTGCACCTGAGAAGGCAAAAGACTGGGTTGCCAACGCACTGGCAACCAAGGCAAAAGTTATGGGATTTGGTCACCGCGTGTACCGCACCATGGATCCGCGCGCTAAAGTTCTTCGCGGCATGCTTGAACAACTCGTTGCCCAAACCGGCGACAAGAGCACCTACGAAACTCTCCGCATTGTGCACGACACCATGATCGATGAGCTCGGCAAAACATCCAAGGACTACATTTGGCCGAACGTCGACTTCTGGTCAGGAGCTCTCTATCGCCTCATGAAGATTGAAACCATCGACTTCACACCTATCTTTGCTGTGGCACGTGTGGTGGGTTGGTCTTCGCACATCATCGAAATGTGGCAGGACAACCGTATTTATCGCCCTGCTGCGAAATACGTGGGTCCCACTGAAGCAACCATCTCTCCAATCGCTTCGCGCGGCTGATGAGCTCGACTCAACAGCCCATCATTGAGCTCAAAGACTATGCCCTGCAGTCGGGATACTCAGCCTTGCTGCAGGGTATTCAGCTTTCCGTGCACGCGGGCGAGTCCTTGGGTGTGGTGGGTCCGGCAGGCTCAGGCAAGAGTCTGCTGCTTAAGGTGATCTCGCAATCCATTTGGGACAAAGATCTCAGTGGTCTGGAAAGTCCGCTCCAGAGTGGTGAATGCCGCGTTTTTGGTGAGTCTTTTGGCGAGCGTCGCCCTGGCATGAGTATTCTTGCAGCCATACAGCGGCAGATGGCTGTTGTGGGCGAAACGAGTACTTGGCTTCCCATTTCAGTCGCTCAGAATTTTGAGGCCGTTCGGGTCGTCAGTGGGCTCGAGGCGATGCCTTTTGAAGACTTCGTTGAGAGTCTCCCCATATCAAGTCGCAACAAAGCACAGTTGATGTCGGTGACCGAGTTGGTTCCTGCACAGGTAGATCAGCCGTTGTTGCAGCAGCTAGCCATTCTTCGTGCGCTGTTGCGGAAACCGCGTTTGCTCATGCTCGATGAGGCTTTCACTCGGATGGATCCTGTGTTGTTGAAAAATACAGAGGCAGTGCTTTTTTCTCAAAGCGAAAGTCTCACACTTATTCTTGCAACGAACGATCTTCTTCAAGCGAGTCGTTTGACCGACAAGATCCTATTTTTGCTCGATGGGCGGGTGATTGAGTGCACACCCACAACGCGATTCTTTACAAATCCGAAAACGCGCCAGGCTGAAAGTTTCATTGCCGGGCGCGACGATTCATTTTGATTTGATGCGTTATTCAGGGCGGCTCAGTAACGGAAGTGCTTGATGGTCTCACCCTTGGACTCAAGCTCGCGCAGCGATTCAATGCCAAGCTCAAGGTGAATGTCTGTCCATTGCGCATTCACAACCTTGTCGGAAGCTTCGGTTTTCACGCCATCGGGAGTTGTGGGGACGTCGGAGACAAGCAGCAATGCGCCGCGTGAAATGTTGTTGTAGTGACCAACAATAAACACAGTTGCCGTTTCCATGTCGATGGCAAGACAGGTCATGTCTTGAAGGCGCTGCCGGAACGCTTCGTCGTGTTCCCAAACACGGCGGTTAGTGGTGTAGACCACGCCTGACCGGTAATCTAGGCCGCGTTCAACAATCTTCTGCGAAACAAACTTATGCAGCTTGAAGCTTGGCAGAGCTGGAACTTCGGGCGGGAAGTAGTCGTTGGATGTTCCCTCGCCGCGGATGGCTGCGATGGGCAGCACGAAGTGGCCGATTTCCGTACTTTTCTTCAAACCACCGCATTTACCCAGGAACAGCACAGCTATAGGATTGCGGGCGCTCAGGAGATCCATGATACTCGCTGCGTTCGCACTGCCCATGCCATAGTTAATAATTGTGACATTGGATTTCTTGCAGGTCGCGTTGGGCATGGCCCGATCGAGACCCTGAACAGGGACTCCGGCAAGCTGCGAGAAGCGATTCACATAGCTTTGAAAGTTCGTGATAAGGATGTAATCGGCGAAGTCTTCGAGCTTTGTGCCGGTGTAACGGGGAAGCCAATTCTGACATATTTCGAGTTTCGTTTTCATGAAGCCCCTCGAGTGTTCAGAGAACAAGTTACACGATGAATGTGATTGGGAGAAGCGGGTCGATGAGTTGGTTGAATTCCATTGGGACTTTGGCGCATCTGTTGGAGCGCCAAGCGCATCACTGGATTTGTTTTCTGCAGTTCGAGTCACCCCACGTGGCACGGCATCCGCAGGCGACCGACCAATCGTGCGGGGCTGTCACGCAGCCACACGAAGGTGAGCCCTGGGTCAGGTGTTTCTTTGCAGCCCAGCCCGTTGTTGAGTGTTGTGAGTTTGTGGCGCGGGATTTCTACTCTCACCCGGCAGTCCGCAATGCAGCATCAGGAGCATTCCTGATTCCTTACTCTCCGCTCGATGAGTTTGATAGGCCGCAATCTGTGCCCTTTCTTAAGTTCGCGTGTGAAAATTTCCTCGAGTTGAGTGGCACTCTCCATGGTGCTGAACCACGCGTGCGTGCACGCGGAACTGTACTTGACCGCTGTCTCAGCGATTTACGGGAGCAGCTTCTCTCGGGCTCTCCGCCTTCCACAGGGGCGGTGTTACAGAAGAAAGCAACTGATCACAGAAGCGATGCATCTTGGTCACCCAGTGAGTCGAAGCAGTCCTTACGTGAAATGTTTGAATCTTTGATGAGTCTGATGCGCGATGGCGAATCCTACCTAGCCAATGCATCGACGCGTCTTTACGGCCCGACGCGAGAGCAGGTGGAAGTCTCTCTGAGTGCGTTTGTTTCAAGTTGGCTGCAATCGCCCTCGCGCTTCGGTGTTTTTGTTAGCTCTGGTGCAGAAGTTCCTGCTATCTTGTGTTTTTCCCCAGAGCGTTTCGTGCAGCGGGAGGGCGGCCGAATTGTCACTGAGCCCATCAAGGGCACAGCCAAGGCCAATGCAGCGGAGCAATGCCTTGGTGCTTCAGCGCTGTGGAACAGCACCAAAGAGATGTGCGAGCAAAAAATGGTCACTGACCTGCTGCGCAACGATCTCAACGCACTGTGTGTTCCAGGGAGTGTTTGTGTGGAAGCACCGTTTGCAATGCGCTGCGCCGGTGAGCTGTTGCAAATGCAATCCGTGATTTCGGGGCAGCTTCAGGAACCTCAAATCGCTCACGCAGATATCTTTCGAAGCATGCTCCCGGCAGGTTCTGTGATTGGAACACCCAAATTCGCGGTCGGGCAACAGCTGCGCGCTCTTGAGAAGAGCCAACGTGGATACTACACCGGTGTCTTTGCGCTGGCCGACGATGCTCAGAATTTTGAATCGACTCTTCTTATTCGTGGTTTTTTTGCCGGCAAAGAGCTTTGGGAAGTGGGCTTGGGAGCAGGTATTACTGCGCTGTCGGATGTTGATTTTGAGCTCGCGGAATTCGATCTCAAATGGCAAAGCTTTGCGCAGCGTTGGCTTGCTGCTTCTGCACGAACCGATTCCATTTCAGACACAGAAGGGTGCCGCTGGCTACTCGGTGCCCAAGTCATGCAACAACACAATGTACATCAATCTGCAGTTGCAGCCCCATGTGCAGCTCTGAAGCAGCTGAGCCCTTCCATTGCACTTGATGCAAATGAACTTTGCAATCACATTCTTTTCGTTGATCATCTCGACTCATTTTCATGGAACCTGCTTGCCGCACTGCGTGCGCAGGGTTGCCCTACAACGCGTGTCGTTTCTCACCCTGCGAAAAATGAATTCGCGCAAGCCAACACGCAGGAGCTGTCTGCCTCTTGTGCCTGGGAAGAGCTTCTTGTGGATTTTGCAGCACAGGGTGTTTTTTCTGCGTTGGTGTTTTCACCCGGACCCGGCAGGCCTGAGGATTATCCTCTGTCGCAGAATCTTCTTAGGCATTGGCCGCACACAAAGCCGCTTCTGGGAGTGTGTTTGGGGCACCAACTTTTGCTCACCGATGCAGGATGTTCATTGCGCCGAGCAGGCTCTCGCCCCGCACACGGCCGTGCGCAAAGCCTGCTGATGGCCGAGCAGCCCCAATGGCTCACATCTTTGAGCCTCGAGCCACAAGAGTGCACTTTCTACAACTCATGGAATATCGCTTGTGATGAGGCACAGCTGCGTGCACCACAGTGGCGGGTGTGTGCTTCAGTTGCCGATGTCGAGACACCAGATAAGCCCGCGTCAATGGAATTGCTCACGCCTATACTGGGAAACAGCGTTGCGCTGTGTGAGCACCGCAAAAATCCCTGGATTGGGATGCAATTTCATCCCGAGAGTTTTGCGACAGTGCCGGGCAAGTCACTGATTGCGGCATTTGTTGCCTTGTGTCGCGGCGGCGCGTAGCATCCAGCCCATGATAGACTCGGGAAAGCCCCGAATGTTTTGGAAGACAAGTTGTGATCGCACGCATCTATTCATTGCTGTTTCTTGCTTTGATGGTTGTGGGATTCATATATCAGGAATCCTACATGCAGATGTCGCTTTCTGAGCTCAACACAAATCTTGAAACCGACAAATTCCCCGTGGAGGTTTTCTCCATGACTCCGTTGCAGCTGCACCAATACAAAGATGGTGCATTGGTGGCCGAGCTTTCGGCCAACGAAGGTCGCCTGGTTACAACAGGCAAACTCACTGCACTGGGTGACGTACAGCTCAGAATGGTCGACGAAGACGCTGATCCAGGTTTTCGACTTTCGACTCTGAATACGGAACGTCTCGTTGCACTTTCTTCGCGCCCGGGTGGTGTAGCCTTTAATATTTGGGGCGAGGACACGAAGTTTGACCGCATCGAAATCCCCGGTGCCGCTGAATTCAAGTTGCGCGGTCATACCCTGACCGGGCGTGTTTTTAATTTCGACGCCTCAAAGATGACATTGGTTACAAATGAACCTGTGCGGATGGTCGGACCTCGACGTACGCTCGATGCACGAGGTCTTGAGATGGATTTCAAAGATCGTGGCTTCAAATTTGTGGGGCCTGTTAAGGGAACAGAAAGTCCACCACCACAGTCGCTGCGTGTTCGGTCTGAGCCGTCGCCTGCCTCAAAACCTCGCCGTGATTCAAGGAGTGCAAATTGATGCATCGCCGTGATACAAACCCAATGACCAGTGTCTCTGCGCGTTGGGCCTTTGTGCTTGGTCTCGCTGTTCTCTCGACCCCGGTGTGGGCCGACTTTGAAGATGCACCTGTTGCAAACGAACCTGCTCCAGCAGCATCTCCTGCGCAGCCCGCTGCACCCGTGAACACCGCTCCCTCACCACAAACAGACGCTTCTCCTACGGCGAGCCCCACCCGCAGTGGGGGTTCCGGAAAATCGGGTTCGGGAACGAAGTCGTCTCCCAAAAGCACTCCGGCTCCAGCTTCAGTTGCACCGGCATCCGGACAGGGCGGTACTCCGGGCGCAAAGTCAGGCATTGACCACAACAGCAACGCGCCGGTTGCCTATTCGGCACAGTCGCTCGAAGGCTCGCTGAACCAAGGTCGTGTGCTGCTTAAGGGTGATGTGGAAATTGAGCAGGGCGATGCCCTGATGAAATCCGATGTTGCTGAAATTTTCTCTTCCAAGGGCAGCACGACCCCGAACCGAGCGCTCGCCAAAGGGCGAGTGAGTTTGTTTAAAAGTGCTTCGGCTCAAAGTGCAGAACTCCGCGCAGTTGCAAATGAGCTCGAATTCTTCATGGCCTCTCGTAAGGCCGTACTCAAGGGTAAACCTAAAATCTGGCGTGGCAGAGAGTTGCTCCAAGGTGAGGTCATCGAGGTCTTTCTCGACACCAACGAAATCAAGGTGCGTGGTGCGCGCGGTGTGATGGATCCCTCTGCCAATAATCCACCGGTTGGAAATCAGAGCGGCTCTGGCGTACAAACAGCACCGGCGAAAAAAACCTCTGGACAAAAGCCACGCTGAAGGGGTGAGGAAGCGCCAAACAGACTGTTGCCACGGAGTGCCTGATGTCATCTCAACAAGCAGTACTCGCCTCGAAGAACCTCATGCGTCGGTTCGATAGCAGGGTTGTGGTCGAGGACGTCAGTTTTCACGTGAAGCGTGGTGAGATTGTTGGTCTCCTCGGACCAAACGGTGCCGGTAAAACAACCAGTTTTTATATGACCGTGGGACTCTTGCGACCCACAGCGGGCAAAGTTGAAGTCGACGGCAACGACATCACCCCTTTACCTATCCACAAACGGGCGCGCATGGGGATAGGTTACCTGCCCCAGAACGCAAGTGTATTTCGTAAACTGACCGTTGAAGACAACATTACGGCCGTGATGGAAGTGTGGGGTATCCCGCGGGCTGACCGCAAAGCGATGCTTGAACGCCTGATTGAGCAGTTCGGTATTGGTCACATCCGCAAATCGATGGGAATCGCCCTTTCGGGCGGCGAGCGCCGGCGCCTTGAGATTGCGCGCACACTTGTTATGTCCCCGCGTTTTCTTTTGCTGGATGAGCCTTTTGCGGGAATTGACCCCGTGACTGTGGATGAAATTCAAAAGCTGGTGGCGCGCCTCGTGCGTGAGGAGAATCTTGGGGTTCTCATCACTGACCACAACGTACGCGAAACGCTGGGAGTGTGTCATCGGGCTTATATTCTTGCCGGTGGAAAAATTCTCGCCGAAGGCGACCCTCAAGAAGTCGCACGCATGGACAAGGTTAAGGAAGTTTACCTGGGAGAGAATTTTACGCTGTAAAGTTTTCGGGTTGCTTCTAAAGAATGGCCGCGTCAGCCGAACAGATTCAATGCCTTGGAACCAACCGATAAAAGTGGAAGAGCCAGAGAGAGGTCCCTCTCTTCCGCCTTTGGCGCCCCAGTCCCTGGGTGAACTCCAGCCCTCTATTCACTTTTATTGGTCGTTTGACGAACTTTTATAGTTTCGTTAGCTGGCCGTCAAGTCAAGTCTTGGGCTGAATCACAATATTCTGAAATATTGGGAATTTTCAGAGTGAAAAATCAGTTAACCCTGCCACCAGCGCCCGGGCTCTGCCGCAAAGTGGCAGTGCGTAAGTGTTGCCCGTGTTGGCCAGGAGATCTTGAAGCGGAATCCAAGCCGCCTGTTTGACCTCGTCGCACGGGATACGGTCGGGAACGTCCTGAAGGAGGCGTCCATCTTTGGGTTCGACGAGATACACAAATCCGCGGATCATGCCGTTAACCCACTGACGGGTCACCTCAAGCTCTTGATCAACGCTCCAGCCAAGTTCCTCTTTCAGTTCGCGGTGCAGAGCCACTCGGGGCGTTTCGCCGGCGTCGATTTCTCCGCCGAAGGTGTCCCAGGCAAAGTCCAGATAATTTCTCTGCATCAAGAAACACTCAAACTCCGTAGGGGCAGCGCAGATGGCTCGGTGCTGCTCTACGAGAGTCTTGTTGAGAAAGTCGGGCTGATCTTGCTTTGCACGGGGGCGAATAAAGAAGGCCGTTGCGAAATAGGGAGGCTGTGCCTGCTTCAGAAGGCTTTTCACAGAGTCGGTGATTTCAGCATAAAGAAGGTCGAGCGGCTGTTTGGGTGATGTGTGGAAAAGAGCCTCCGCGGGAAGATCGGCAAGCTCCCACGGGTTCTTTTGTGGGTGTGTTTCACCCTCGAAGCGGGGAATCAGATGCCAATGCAAGTGCTCAACCACATTGCCGAACTTCACCACGTTCATGTGGTGAGCACGGGTTGTGGTGCGGATGGCATTCTCAAGTGCGTAGAGCTCGGCCTGGCTGTGGATAAAATGTGGATATTTGAGTTGCCCAGGGTCGCGCAGGTGCCTCTTGCAGGTCACTTGAACTGCGCCGGGCCAGCGCTGCGCAAACGGCCCGCGGGTCACAACCACGTTCTGTAGCTCGCAAATGAATTCGGGATTCTGTGCCCCAGTTACAACGACCTGACACAACGGGCAGTTGCTTACGAGGGTCTTTGAGCGGTGACTGTGCGAAGAGTCCATTCTTCGGCGTCCTCTCTGTACTGGATACGGTGCGCAGCGCGCGTGAGTCCGGATTTCTCGGAAATCTCTAACAGAAAACCGCAGAGCCAGACGTCTTTTTCCGAGACTTCCTGCGGCTTCTTTTGTTTGGGCGTGAAGTAACGTGGCATGGAGCCATCGAGGGTCATGCCAATCACAGATTCATAAGGGCCGGTCATGCCCACATCGGTGAGAAATGCAGTTCCCTTGCGGGTTACGCGCTCATCGCTCGTGGGGGTATGAGTGTGCGTGCCGATGAGCCCGGCAGCAACACCATCCATGAACCAGGCAATCGCTTGTTTCTCGCTGCTGGCCTCTGCGTGCACATCGACCACCACAATGCTCTGGCCGCCCTGCACTTTAGCTTCGAGCACAGGCCGCGCCTTTTCAAGAAAGGCGAAAGGGTCGTTGTATTCGTGCTTCATAGCGAAGATGCCCATGAGATTCACAACACACAGCGTGCGGCGCGAGCCTGGGATTTCAAATTCAGGGATGAGCTCAACGCCTTCAAGATTTTTGAGGTTCTGGGGCAGCACCATGCGGTTGCTTGCTTTGCGAATCGCATGCACTTCGGGTTTGTCGCACCAGTGGTTGCCCATGCTGATGATATCGACGCCGGTTGCAGGTGCAGTGAGCTCGTTGAAGATTTTTTGGGTGATCCCAAAACCGCCCGCAAGGTTTTCACCATTGACGGTTGCTATGTTGATTTTTGCGCGGTGTTTAAGCTGCGGCAGAAGGCTTTTGACAATTTTACGGCCTGGGCGCCCTATGACATCGCCAAGCATCAGTACACGAATAATGCCCTCCGGCTCCTGTGGAAGCAGGGCGCTCGGGAGGGCTTCAAAGAAGGCGTCGTTGCCTTTGCAAACAAGGATACTCATGAAACTCAAACCACCTTGGCAGCTATCTTACTTCGCCAGGTGGGTGACTCTCTGCTCGCGCACCATGGTGACGCGCACTTGGCCTGGGTAGTTCAGATCGCTGCGGATTTTCTTTGCCACCGAACGTGCCAGTGCACTCACGGCGCTGTCGTCGGTCACCGTGGACGAAACCATCGCCCGGACTTCACGACCCGACCTAATCACATAGGCCTGTTCGACGCCAGACATATCTGCAACGATAGTTTCCATTTCACGCATGCGACCCATGGATTTCTCCAAGTAATCGCGGCGTGCACCGGGGCGGTAGGAGCTCATGGAGTTGGCAATCTGTACAACCACGGCAATCGGCCCAACGCTCTGGTTTTGTTCGGCGTGGTGCTTGAGTGCCGCTTCAATGACCTCAGGCGATTCACCACATTTCTGCAGGAACTGCGCACCCACAGAGGCATGATGACCTTCGTTGTCTTCGTTGATGGCCTTGCCAATGTCGTGCAGAAGGCCTGCGCGCTTAGCGATACGCACATTCAATTCGAGTTCACCCGCGAGGATGCCCGAGAGTTGTGAGACCTCAACCGAATGCTGCAGCACCGACTGTGCACCGCTTGTGCGGAACTTCAGCTTGCCAAGCGCCATCACGAGTTCGGGATGCAAGCCCTGGACTCCGCAATCGAACGCTGCACGCTCGCCGGCTTCGCGGGTCATGTCGTCAAACTCTTTAGAAACTTTGCTTACGATTTCGTCGATGCGTGCCGGGTGAATACGGCCATCAGCGAGCAAGCGTTCAATGGCGACCTTCGCGATTTCGCGGCGGGTTGGATTGAAGCATGAAATGAGAATGGCCTCAGGAGTGTCGTCAATGATGATGTCCACACCTGTAGCCTGTTCGATGGCGCGAATATTGCGCCCCTCACGGCCAATGATGCGGCCTTTCATGTCGTCCGAGGGCAGTGAGATAACGCTCACGCATGCATCGGTAACAAACTCGTTGGCCATGCGTTGGATAGATGTAGCAACCACCGAGCGTGCTTTATCTTCAGCTGTGCGGCGCGCTTCCTCTTCGAGCCTACGAATTTCTTCGGCGGTGTCGCGGCGCACTTCGCTTTCAATGGATTGGCGCAGCATATCGCGCGCCTCTTCGAGCGAAAGGCGAGCGACGCTTTCAAGTTTCTCCTGGCTCTCGCGCAGAGCACGTTCGGAGTTTTTGATCGTGTCTGAAGCGCGGCGCTCTTCGCGTTCCACATGTTCGCCGAGCTTTTTGAGATCTTTCTCTTTCTGCTCGAGCTGCTGTTCGCGCTTGTCGAGGGTTTCCTCACGCTTTTGAATGCGTTTCTCCACACGTTGCAATTCAAGGGTCTTCTCTTTCTGGACGCGATCGTGATCGCGACCTTCGCGGAGGGCGAGCTCCTTGGCTTCCCGGAGAGAGTTCTTCACAATTTGATCGGATTCCTGGCGAGCTTGGTTCAGGCGGCGTTCGGCATCAGTTCTCAAAAGTTCAAGTTCTTTTGATTTTGCACGCATATTTATGGCGTAGACAGCAACAAACGCGACCGCAGCCACCAATAATCCCACAGCAAGTATCAGGGTGATTTCTAGGGCGGTCATTCGGGCAAACCTCTATAAGGACACAAAGTTCAAACGAAACCATAGTGCAAAACGCAAAAAAAAACGACCCCAACAGGAGTCGTTTCTTGCCCTTCGAGAGGGGATGGTGCGGATGGACGGACTCGAACCGTCATGCCTCGCGGCACACGCCCCTCAAACGTGCGTGTCTACCAATTTCACCACATCCGCAGTGGAGCGGTGTGTAGCCTAGGGGACCCCCTTCGTCAACACCAACGAGCACAATCTTGAAAATTAGTCACTCGACGAGGTCGAGGGTGCGCTTGCGGGTGCAGTGCTCGGGCTTGAGTCGCTGCTTGCGCTGCTTTTTGAAGACTCGGCTGGCGTGGCTGTGTCGGTCGTTGCGTTGGTTGATGGAGCCGAGGCTGCGCCAGGGTTGCCCCCCTTATAGTCTGTCACATACCAACCCGAGCCCTTCAGAGAGAAGCTGGTTTGGCTCACAAGCTTTTCGATGGGAGAGTTGCACTTCTCGCAATTGGTGGGCATTGGATCGGAATGACGCAGCAGGTGCTCTTCAACGTTGTTGCAGGCTGTGTTGGTGCATTTAAATTCATAGATCGGCATACAAAATCCTCAATTCTCAGAGCCTTGGGCAAAGCCGCCGGCTGTTGGAATGATTGTGTACTCCCCAATTGAGGAGGCCTGGCCGGGGAAAATGTGTCCGGGAAGGGCAGGATGTCAAGGCAAACTCAGGAGCGCTCGGCGCTGGTGGAGCTCACCGACTCATGCTACAGCTCGATATGACGATACAATCGTTGAAGTGGGGGTGACTTGGCTTCGACGGAGAGAGATGAACGTCAGGTGCATGCAGGGGTTGGTTACAGCGCTCCTTAAACCGTTGTGGCAGCCAGAAATGGCAATGATTACGCTCTCGCAGCCTAATTGATGGCAGCGCAGCGACCGACAGTGCGGCAGCACGTGCATTGCGGAAGCTGTAAAGTTACGTGCGGGTTTCGTTGAATCTTCTGTTCGTAGATTCACAAACCTATTAATCGGACTGGTTCCGTCACCGTGGGGGCCCTCAAGCACGGCGGAATAAGATTAGGAGAGGGAGAAGCATGTGGTCGCCGAGCGCAGATTCCTTTTCGGACCCGGGTTCAATTCCCGGCACCTCCACCATTAACTCAAGAAACCCGCTTCACAAGCGGGTTTCTTCGCATAAAAATCGTCCGTGCGACAAGTTGCGACAAAAGAACTTTTTCAAAGAGTCATTCAGACGCCTCGGATCTGTTCCAGTGGTGCTGTGCAACCTTGGTCAAAGCATCCTTCTGGCGCTTGGCGTAAACAAGCGTCGTGTCGAGGTCGGCGTTGCCTAAAAGCTGCTGCGCAACCGCAAGGTCACCCGTCTCGTTGTAGATTCGCCGAGTCCCTCCGTGTCGAAGAACGTGAGTTCCTCGATACGGCAATTTGGCTCTGATGAACGCCGTGTCGTAGGCCTTTTGAATTTGCCGATACGTGAAGAGCGAGCCATCAGGATTGGCGAAGACCAATCCCTTTCCACCAATCGCACAAAACTCACGCAGAGCTTTGAACGCTTCTGGAAACAAAGGTTGCTCTTTGATGATATCAGCAGACCGTCCTTTATCGTTTTTGAGACCAGGGACGACGACCGGACGGGCCATTCCGACCCGCGGATACTCTACGTGTTGACCGATTCGCAGGCGCGAGCCACTTGCAACCCGATGGTTCAGATGAACATCCTCCCAGCGAATTGCCGCAGCTTCACAGATCCGAAGTGCCTGAAAGAATTGAACCACTGCCATTGTGGCCATTGTTCTTCCATGTTTTGCAGTCAGAAGCTCTCGATAAAATCTCCAAAACTCCTCTTCAGAGAGGTCTTTGGGTTTCTCTTGAGTTCGTCTTCGAACCGTGGCCGCTTCGAGATGCCGCTGTTTCAAAGGCATTCGAAAATCAACGTCATCGTAGTACTCAGAAAAATATTTGAGCAGCACGCGCACAACACTCAGTTCATGTTTGAATGCGCGCCGCAAGTGTGCCTTTGAGCTCAAATGAACGGCGGATTTACGACAATCCAGCCACTCATCGATGACTCGCGGGGTAATCTTGCAAACAGGCATGTCAAAGATTTCTTGCAAATGGAGTCGAACGTAGCGCTCATAATTTCTCTGAGTTCCGGTCGCCAAACCAGAAAAATGCCGAGTCTTCCACTCATCGTAAATTTCTCGCAAGGTCGGCTCCCTTTGATTCTTCATCAATTCAACCGTGCCATTCTGTTGGCCGACTGAAAGAGTTCCGTTTTGCGAGGTCTCATTCATGCCCGAGCGGCCGCATTGTGACGATTGCTGCCAACTTCTGGCCTCTTCCAACGAACGAAAGTAGCTCCCCTTTAGGGTACGCTTTCCAAAGGCATCGATCTCGTAACGTCGGGCAAAATAGGGTTTTCCCGAGGTCGGAGGTAGATACTCATTTTTTATTTCGTTCCAGCAAAAGAGACGAGTCACAAGGTTTGCTCGGGGAACTTTGAGGTAAACTCTTTTTTTGTTTTGAAAATGTTTCGGATTGAATTTCGTCATGGAAATCTCCTTTTCAGGAGCCACTCCTCGACTTCTCCCAACCGAAACCTCACAGAACGCCCAATTTTGAAGTATGGTAAACCCTCTTCGGCCATAAGCTTCTCGATAAAGCTCACCGATACATCCAATAATCGGGCGACTTCTCCCTTTGATATCAAATTTCCAAAGATCTCATCATTTTTTTTACTTGTTTTCCTTTCAGTGAGCAAGCTGAACGTCGCAGTTTTGATCCCTGATTCAGTTTTTTTCTGTTCCCTAACAACATGCTGAGTTGACCCTGAAAGTGGAAGCTGAGACGCGATAGAATCCATCTTTCCTCCCGAGATCATTGGTGACTCAATGGCTGAGTTCAAACTCGTCCTTAACGTTCTTTCCAAGATTCGAATTGCGGGTGTGAGTCGCTGAGTCCAACTTTGAACCCTCTTGAATGATTTCGTTATGGAGAGATTCTCTTTGTTTGTTTCCATTCAATTTGAATGAAGCGAGTATCCTTTCATTTTCTGAGCGAATGAGTTCAAGAGCAGATTTTTTTGCTCGAGATGTCTGAGCCGTCAAAAGCAATTTATCCTTGTCCTCACAGAAGATATCGACGCCAAACTTGGCTCGCGAAACCGACACGTAGAGGGCTTCCTTCCCAAAAGATTTGTCAGTGCAGACGATCACATGATCACAAGTCTTGCCTTGGCTGCTGAAAACCGTGTTCACATAATTGTGGTCAATGTGTGCCAAATCATCGCGGGGAAATATGAGGATCTTTTTGTCTGTCGTTTGCAGTGAGAAATTCTTTTCATCACATCCGACGACAACAGCATCTTGTCCGTTGCGCACACCAAGTCGTCTGTCGTTTCGAGTGAATCGAACACGGTCGCCCATCGCGAATTCACACTCACTCTTTTCATATACTGTGAATGCGAGATGCTTCCTTGTTGATAGATTGAACTCTTGGCCTTCAACATTCCTGACGCGCAAGATTTCATTCCGGCCCTCAACGACCTCAAAACGTTGGTGCGAGGTTATTTTTCTTGATGGATAGGCTCGATGAAAAACAAGAACATCGCCTGGAATGATCTTATTTCCCTGCTGTACTTCCTCCCGAGAAAGCTGCTTTTGGCAAAGTGTCGTGACCTTGAATGTTTCTCCCAGATCGCCCCGTGCCTTGAGACCAACTCGGATGCTTTGCGTCAGCAGGCGTCGCTCTCGATTGGTTCCGGCAAGAACCAAGATCTCTTTGCCGACATTCTTTGACTTCTCGATCGAGACTCAGTGGCCGAATTTAACCCCGAACTCATCCTTCTCGACGTCGATCTTGGCAGTCACGAAATATCCGGACTCGATCTGCTGAAACAACTCCGCAACACTGGCTGCAATTCAACCATCTGCCTGCATTCGAATCGCTACATCGACCCTCGGCCTGAAGCACTCCGCGCACTCGGTGCTGACGCGGTCTTACCAAAGCCGATTGGGGGTGGGGATTTGGGGAGGTTGGTTATTGGACTGCAGATAGCAGAAAGAAACGAAGCCACTAAAAGACCTTAGAACTCAATTTTTACTCCGGCACCCTTGAGATAAACCTCCGCGCGTTCGGAGATGAAGCCGAAGTACTTTGCACACGTCAATCCTGCCCCAGATAATGCCAACGCCCCGGAAACAACCCCAGTCTTACTACTCTTTTTATCAACGGGATCATCACCAAGAGCACCTAGTGCGTAAAATGCTCCCAGAATACCGACTGCAGCACAAACGGCTTGGGATGTTCTGGAGTATGCCAATTCTTTTTCAAGTGAGAAATTTTCAAAGTTCCTGATCGTCGCCGGCGCAAGACTCTTTGTCTTCTCTGCAGGCTCTGAGAAGCTAGCAGTGTGCGTGCAGCCGCCGAAGAACGCACAAAATGATACAATCACAGTCAGAAGCAAATTTTGCACAGTTAGATTCATCACTACTGAAATTCCTCGTATATTAAGCTATTCGGTAAAGAAAAAATTAAAATTAATTTTATCAAGTAAACAACCAAAACTGCAATTCGGGAACCACAAATTGCCTCATTCACGGGATAATACACAATTCGACCTTCTCTTCAATCAACCGAAAACTTCAATCAACCGAAAACTTCAAATCAACGAGAAACATGATAAGAGTTATCATGCTTGCCTCCATAGATATTCATTAAGCCAATTAACGAGGATTCTGAGGAGGATCAGCGGTGACTAAAATTCAAGAATCACACTTCATCACAACAACGAGATCGACCTGCGTACCTAATTACTCCGACGACAGAAGGTCGCTATTTAGCCCTTCAAAAATCCTCAGGACAAGAAAGCTCTGGAAAAAATTTGAGAAAAAATAAGAAACTATTTTACCCTTATTTTAAGCTCTCGTTCAGAAACTTCATCCGGGAAAATCTGAAAAGCCGCCTCACACATTTCACCTGCAACAGAAATTACATTTCTAGCTGAACCGGTGCTATCGAGAAGTATCTGATAAATTACCTTTGTTTGATCCTTTGAATCAAATATCTTTATTTTCATCCTTCGATCTGATTCAGCACGTGATACTATCTTCTCAGTTTTAGAATAGGGATCGTAATAACTACTTGTTCGCGTTCTTCGTTCACCATTCTGTCCCTCAACATCAACATACAGACAGTCATCTGAGCACTCGCTCACAACCCGCCGATTGGCCGCACTCGCGCCCGATTCACACGCTCTCAATAACTTTTCATGCTCAATATCATCGGACTTTCGCTTAAAAACGAATTTATGCTCTTTCTTAAAATTCAAGCCGCTTGAGAGTGTGTTTACAGTAACATGAACCGAGCTTGCACAACCGTTAAAAAAGATTGAACTCAATATTAATAGAAATAACCTCATTGACGACCTCAATTTATTAAAAAAAATCTCAAAGAAACTATTCATCCAAAACACGCTCTCGATTTAAAAAATCTTCGTATGTTGATTCAGAAGCACAATACGCCCTTGTTTCAGTATGCACACTTCTAACACCAAACGATGACGCAGTTGGTTCGATTCCGTGCTCTCGCAGGGTAAGGATGAGATCATCAATCATTTCAGATTTTCTTCGTACCCAAGTTGACGCGAAACATCGCCAAAAAACCCAACCTGCCCGCTCCAAAATTCGCTGTCGATGAATGTCGGCAGCCCACTTATCAGGTCCATGATATCTATCGCCATCGCATTCAACTGCTAAACGGGAATCATTGCTTCCTTCAACAACTAGATCAATCCTGAATTGACCCACTCGGATCTGAGGCGTGACAAAGAATCCACGTTCGGTAAGTGCATCGTAGACTTCGCGTTCAAATGGTGACTCACACAATCGGCGCAGATCTTCCACCCTAATCTCATCCTGAGCAAAAGGTGCAGAAAAATGACTGATCAAACTCCGGCGAAGCCTATCAGCATCACTTAAGTGTTCGATCGAAACTGAGCGAACCAAATACATTCTATCTCTCGCTCTGGAAGCAGCAACATTAAACCTTTGAGCATATGCTTCTCGCGATAGTGGGGCTATGCGCTGCTCATTTGGCGCAACGATCATTGAAAGAAAAATAACATCACGTTCTTTTCCTTGAAATGTTCGCGCGTCTCCGCATGCGATCTTGTGGCGCTGCAGTAAGTCTGGGCCCAACTTTCGCTCTAATAAATTCCAGATGTCATATGCCTGTCGGTCTCCTAGCAATGAAACGACACCAATGGTGCGATTCGCAAATTTTTCGTCTAAACATAATTTTTCAATCTCCTCAACGATAAAGACCGCCTCTGCTCTATTTACATCACCGTCTCTGAAGCCATCTTGTACAAGCACATCTATCAAAGGTGGATCCAGCCGTTCAGAAGCCTTAGGCAGTCGCAATGGACGTAGCTCATGGTTGTAAAATTCGCGTTTTGAGTATTCTATAATCGCTCCAACGCATCGAAAATGCTCCTTTAGCATCACAGAGCTGTTTGCAAAGACTACCTTAAAGAGATCATAGATCGATCTCTCTGGAGACATTTGAGAGCGATATATTTCTACTTGATTGCTCAAAAATCGACCCATTAAATTGCGAATCTTTTCTTCTTCAAGTCCAACTCCTTCTGGAGACACCTGCTTGTCGTCACCAACAATCAATACCTTCTTTGCTCTCAAAATTGCGGGCAAGGCAGACAAGTCTGATTGAGAGGCCTCATCTACTATAACCAAGTCAAACAAACCCAATTGCGGTGGAAGTGATTCTGAAATGCGATAATGAGGCATTATCCAGCAGGGAACTGCAGCGGTGGCTAGAGCTGACGCATTTCGTGCATCCTGCCGGTAGCGCACAGCTCGCTTTCCTGTACCCTTGCCGATTTTCTGAATGGCGCTAACGAAAGCTTGCAATGCGGAACGAATGCTGGGAGAAGCATTTTCGGCAATTTGCAACCAGGTCCTTTTAACGACGACATCTCTGTAGGCTTTCGACAAATCCGATTCAATTGAAGCCCTTCTTCTTGCTAACTGCTTCAGCTCAGTTTCAGCATCAATTCCTTTAAGGTATGTGTCTAGTCGTTTAAGTTTCCAACATTGACGCCAGTTGCTTGGTAAGAGATAGTCTGACGAGGCGCTAACAGGCGATTCGCGCAAAAGCGCAGAATATTTAGGAGCACCAGATCCGCTAACAAGAGCGGTGACACGTTCAACGGTATCGAACTTAGAACGAAGTGCCAAAACACGTGACAGCTCGGCCATCAGTTCTAACCATGTAGCCTGCAATTCTCCATCTGGTACAGAAGGATTGCCAAGTTTCTTGTCCAAAAAATCTTGTAGCTTTGAGATTATAGGTCCCTTACGAAATTCGAGCACACGTCTAGTCTGTTCCATTTTAGACCAAACGTTGGCTAATCGATCCTTCATAAGATGATGTCTTATTGCTGCGTCGAGAGAGTAAAATGCACGATCATCAGAAATTACATTTGCAACCGCTGACCAGTTTGGAAAGATTACATTTGCTTCTTTAAAAACCCTCTCCTCAAGAGCAATCTCCTGCTTTATCTTTCGAAATATTTTAAAGCATTCGAGAGCTATCGACGCACTCAGGGGATTGGGTTCCAGAACCGGTAAAACAATCTCAACGGTCAATGCATTCCAACGAACGATGAGCTCCCTCAATTGATTCAGCAGAAGGATGTATTTTTTTACATGATTCCATTCTTCTGGTTGGCTCGGAGGTTTGCCAAGTATTAGTATCTCATCAATGAGCTTTTTCTGTTGGGATTTGCCAAAGAAGCCAGAGATTCCAAAAGCACTCTTGCCACCGGCTAAATTGTCGACAGCCTCGATAAGGTCAGATTGAGTTTCAAACTCAAATGGAACTGAAACAGGTCGATTGAGGAAGTCTTCACGAATCTCCAAAGCCGAGATCAAATCTTTACCCAATTCATGCAAGTGTCTTTCAATGCCGATCTTACTGCGAGAAATCAGTTGCCTTTTCAAAGGTGCGATCCATTCCCTTCCACTTTGAGCAACATCATTTCTCAATTGTTTTAGTTCTAACACAGAGGCGGATAGGGAAACTGCAGCGTCGATAGTTTCGTCAGTTGTATCAATCAAGTCGGGAACGTTTCCAGCCTCAACCTCCTGCTTCAACCTGTCGAGATGCCGTAAATCTTGATGTATCTGCAAAATCGATTTCGAATCGGGGAATTCAATAATTTGAGGCAAGGATGCATTGAGATAGACAATGTCATCTCCAATTTCTGATCTCGCTGATCGCAAGACAACTATGTCATGGTCGTTGAATCTTGGTTCAAACTCATCTGAAATATCGATTGGGTCTGGCAACCATGCAAACAGACCTTCATTTCCTGTGAGCTCTTTGGCCGCATCAACTGGATCCAGCTCAACTCCATCAATGACTATTTTGTTGAGATTCTTTTTACCCCACAGGGCAACATCCCAATCAAGCTTTGCTAGTTTCCCATGCAAAATCTCAATCGAGCTGTCCAGATGCTTAATCTCACGTTCCGCTACCGACCGGTCAATTGCTTGAACTTCAGATGCAATCTTGAGTATTGAATACTCAAATTGTTTAAGACCGACTTGATCACTTGTCAGTAGAGATATCGCCAGTGGCCTAATTTCGTCCGGAAGTTGCTCCTTTAGGACGCCAAGAGCAGGATCTTTCATCGAAGTCACCAATACCCTTTTCCCAGAGGCCAAATAGTGGCATATTATGTTTGCAATGGTGTGCGTTTTTCCTGTCCCAGGAGGACCCTGAGCGACTACACCATCGAAGATCTCCAGAAGTTGAACGATTTTCACCTGCTCATCGTTGAATGGTTTAGGGAAAAAGAGCTCTTTAACCTGAAGGGTGTTTCTTGAGCATTCAGGTATCATTCCATCATGATAGCTTGCTGATAAACCTCTAAATTTTGAAAATTCAATTTTATGGTTTGAATCCTCGGGATCCGATACAATTGCAGCTGCTGCTCCTGGCAAGACATCTGCTTCATCTGCAGCATCTTTTAGCCGCTCTAAATCTTGAAGATATGAACTGTTTGTTCGAGGTCGAGCAAACAAGACCCACGTGTCAGTGACTTTTAAATTTTCATCCGCCCTTGGAAGTGTTCTGTCATCTGGGTGACTCTGGTTCGGCCAATAGATGCCATTTGCATCTAGAAAGGTTACGGCGCTTCGCAACAAAGGCTCGAATGTTCCCCGATCAAATGGCGAAAGACTAGTCGAACGGTCATGCAGAAGTTTTTGAGAAAGTTTTTCGAGATCTGAGACCCCCGGATTGTCCTGAGCTGCGTACCAATCGAGCTCGATCCGTGGATTAACGTCTCTGGGACGAACCTCTATTGCTGAGGTCTCTTTGTTAAATGAGATTTCGCAGAGTTGAGTGAGCAATGGATAGTTGACGAGTTCGGAAGGAGTTTTCCAAATACCTAGACCCATTCCCCAGACAAGTTCAACTTGAGCCTCGAGAAGGTCACCTTCAACTTGTTGTTTTAGAGCAAACAATTGCGCGTACAGTCGAATAGTCTTTAGTCTCGTCTTTTCCTCAACGGACCAAGGTATCCACTTCGACTTTATGTATTCACAGTGAAGTGCCACAACTCTACTTCGCTCTGAATAGTCAGCCAAAAGGACTTGTCCATTCTGATTTATGCTCTGGAGTTCGGGTTCGAACTCATCTTGGTGTTTGCCCGAATCAATAAGATCCTTTCCTTCAATGCTCTTCTTTAGAGTAGGTTCCTCGGTCGGCCCCCGAGAAAGAGTCAACCAAGGCCTTAACAACTCACTTTGAGTCTCTGGTGGCTTGGTCTCATGTAAACGCTCAACCCTCAGCCAAACCTCATCGCTTTCATCAAGTCCATTTAGGTTAAGTTTAACGCCCGGCCATCCAATTAAATCGGATTCATAAAGACTGAAGTTATTGTGGGACGATACCGTAGAATTCGCTTTGCCTCGCAAGCGCGCAGACTGGTGGCAGAAGTCAATCAACGAACTCAAACGCTCAATTTGAATAGTCATTGAAATACCGTTCCTACAAAAGCAGCTCAACACATCGTTATCGCGATAACAATCATGATAGAATTATATGCCGCTTTCGAGCGCCTATGGTCTGCATCTTTTTTTCCTTTGCCGCCAACCGAGTACCTGAAAGATTTTTGGCACGGGAAATTTTTTCGGATTTAGATTTGCAAATTCGACATCTTTTTTCTGATAATTACTCAAGAGAAGAAACCAAACCAGAATGGTTTTGTTTATCTTCAATGAAACCAATAGGCGTCTTAGTGACGGAGAAAAGATTGCTAATTGGCCGATGGTCGACCAGGTTTCGCACTTTTGGGCATTCAATACAATACAGTACTCAGCAGTCGAGAGTTGCTTGATTCACGATTATCATAGCAGTTTAAAAAATCGTTATGTCATATAGTTCAAAAATTTAGAGATCGGTTCATTCCGTACCGGAGTTTTTATGGTTGAGAACAACAACAGAAATGAAACGGTAAATGTCGAGTTTGCTTTTGGAAATTCTAATTCAGTAAATTTTCAAAAAGCGGTAAAAATTGCAAAAAAATTTGATAGCTATATTTATTTCGAAAACAATGGAGACCCTCAAACTTATCAGATCAGCGAAAAATTAAGTATCGATGATAAATCAGGCTGGAATTTAGTATCGAAACTCTTGGAACTTGCCGGTAGGTGGAGATCTTCAGAACTAAAATTGAATGGCTATAACATTTCTCAGAGAAAATTCTCAGAAAATTTTTCGGCTGTCCAGCGCTGCTATCTTAGAAAACGAGTTATGGGTTATGACGAAAATTATTGCCTTTGCGGAGACGGAAGATCTTTTAGAATTGAGCCCACTAAAAAGTTTGGGTGCGCTTTTGAAAAAGGCGTGCTAAGAGAGCTGCCCCAACACGGCAGATTTCCCAAGCGAGAAGAGGATTTTTTTCCAGATTCATCATCGCACTCTGAATTCAATGATCCGCTTTGGATGATATTTGGAAGACATAATCCAAAGAGAAATTCATTTGAATTTGACAAGAAAAAAATCAGAGATCGAATTATAGAGAATTCAACAAAGGAAGCTTGCGTTGCATGCCCAGCGTTTTCTCTCGAAAGGATTAAAAAGTCTATAAATGAGTTGCCAGATAGTATCCCTCTAGATGATGAGAACTACAAGCCAGTCTGCAGTAAGTTTAAAAAGGAAACGGTGATCGGAGTAATAAGTAAAATCGACTACCTTGGATTTCATGAGGGCCGTCGGGAGACTGTTTTTGATGACGAGGGTGACGACGATGAATCAATAAGCGATCATTCCTCGCTAAACGAATCTCGAAAGCTCCAAGAAAATGTCAGACATATTCCGGAGGTAAAATTTTCAGATATTGGGGGACTTTCTGGAGTACTCGAAGAAATCAGAAAAGTAATCGTCTTGCCATTAACCCATCCAGAATATTTCAAGAAATTGGGCATAAAAGGGCACAAGGGCATTCTTTTTTACGGCCCGCCTGGAAATGGGAAAACCCTGATTGCAAAAGCTATTGCTTTTGAGTCCAAGTCACACTTTGAACTGATCTCAGGCCCCGAAGTAAAATCGAAATGGTATGGACAATCGGAGGAGAATCTTAGAGAAGTTTTCAAAAGGGCTCGCAAGTACTCGCCCTCTATCATTTTTATCGATGAAATAGACAGTATCGCGGGAGAACGGTCAGGGGGCAATCGAAGCCCTGATTTTAGTGTTGTAGCCCAATTATTAGTTCTTATGGATGGAATGTCAGACTCGGCAGGTGTTACTGTAATTGCAGCAACGAATCGCATTGATACGGTGGACAATGCTGTTCTGCGGCCCGGAAGATTCGATTATCATCTTGAAATACCAAAGCCAGGAGAAAAGGAACGAGCCGAGATTTGGGAAAAATGTCTGCAGAAAATGACGACAGCTGGTCAGATAGATTACATCCGCTTGTCTAGAAACAGTAATGGCTTCTCTGGAGCCGCAATCGCCGCCGCATGCGAGGAGGCGGGATTGATAATCATAGAAAACGCAATAAATAGCGGTATTTCCGCCGACGCTCTTTTTATATCGGAGATTGCATTACTCGACGCGATTGAAAAAATTCTGAAAAAGCGAAGTTAGCTATTGGATCAATATCATTTAAGGTTTTGAATATTTACGAAAATTAAATTTGTAATTATTGTTATTGAAAAGTTTTTCTAAATTCCCGAGAAAAGAATCGAAGCGAGTTCTGTTTTTGCATTGCGGGCTGTCATCCTCAACAAGGATTCACCTTTAGTCCGCATCCCCGATCGTCCAAACAAAACTGCAATGTTCAATTTTATTTGTAAACCCTAGGCTGTCTCTTTTTTTTCATCGGACTTGCTTTGTTCAAACGTTCCGATTGAGACAACGCCGGTTTCTACCATTCTGTAGTGCTCAAGATCTGACAAATCGCTTTCTAACGACTGAAAGTTCTCAATTATATTTACCGCTCGGTTATTGTCTTCAACTTTATTTAATGGTTTGGATAGTGCGATATTTAGGTCTGCACCAAGCGATTGAAGCCTGCTCGATAATGATGGATGTGTATCTGTAGGATGTATTGGCTGAGCTTTATCCAAGTCCTTTTTAAACACTTCGTCAGGCACAACTGAAGCTACAGCAGCAAAGTGTGCACTCACGTTCGTAAGTAATTTTCCTTCTTGTAATGCCTCCTTCATCTGATCCTGAGTGTAATCCCATATTTTAGCGTAGGCATGCACTTTGATAAGACTACTTATTGATCAATACGCGCGTTGTGAAAATGTCCTCGTACTGTCGAATGACGCTTTGAATTTCCTTGGGTATGGATGCGAGCCATTGGTATTTTCGTTGTGTCCTTTTGGAGAGCAATTGCCGAGCACTG